>Ga0265297_10001491_pt1 | contig 54470 bp, 35 predicted proteins | sample Munlanlwell13791_FD_192502 | JGI IMG/M metagenome (GOLD analysis project Ga0265297, IMG submission 192502) | Leachate microbial communities from a municipal landfill in Southern Ontario, Canada - Leachate well 137-91 | ecosystem: Engineered > Solid waste > Landfill > Unclassified | place...
TCGTTTATCCCAGATTTCCGCTTCTGAGCGGTAAGTATTACCTCTCGATAGGTCTTTTAAAAAACAGAATAGCAGAGCCGGTATTTTATAAACACAGGGCTTCTACGTTTCAGATGTCTTTTGCGGGCGATGACCACGGGACGGTTTATTTAGAGCACGGCTGGAAATATAAATTACCGTAACTATAAATTACATCCGGAGGGCAGCAATGAAGAATCGTTATCCAAAAGTTAGCATCATAACCGTAAATTTTAACGGCAGGAGATACCTCGGGGATTTTTTTAATTCCATAGCAAGGCTGCGCTATCCCAAGAATAAATTAGAGATAATTTTAATTGATAACGTATCGGAAGACGGCTCGGTAGAGTTTGTGAGAAAGAGATACCCCAGGGTAAGAATAATCCAAAACGGTACTAATAACTACTGCAAAGCCGTTAACTTAGGAATAAAGGCAGCCCGTTCAGGATATATTGCGATAGCCAACAACGATACTAAATTAGACAAGGACTGGCTAGGAGAGTTGATAAGGGTCATCTCCAGCGATAAAAAGATTGCTGCGGCCGGAAGCAAGATACTGCATTGGAACGGCACATTGCAAAACGCCAGCCATTGTGAATTACCTAATTTTTACTGGGGGGAAAGGGGGGCCGGAAAGCATAGAGATAGCTATAATAATATTGATGAGGTACCCAGCTTATGCGGGGCGGCAGTCTTGTATAGAAAAGAGGCTGTCTCGCGGGTCGGGTTTTTCGATGAGGATTTTGTTATATACGGAGAAGACGTAGATATATCTTTTAGGCTGAGGCAGCTTGGTTATAAACTTATCTTTGTCCCCGATAGCGTTGTTTACCACAGGTTCCACGGCACAGCTACAGAGGAATTAGCGCGTTATTATATAGAGAGAAACCGGCTGTTATTTTTGGCCAAACATTATCCCGAGAAGCTCACCAGTTCCTTGGTGGGCAGCGGTTATTTTACGGCAGAAGGTTCGGTTGACTCTTGCGGCAGGATATATTCTTTGTTCCCCGACATAATTATGAAGCTTATAAAGACCCACCCCCTAGACGTAGCCAGGAAGGCAATCTCAGACTTATTTGGAGAGGTAAGTAAAATTGTCAATTACGAAAACGACATATTAACGAAGGCATTGCGTAAAAACGAAGAAGAAAAAAACAAAGTAATACTCTCCCTAAAAGACGAAATTGAGCATGTCAATTATATCGTAGGGCAAAAAGAGGCCGAGGCGCGTTCTTTGAATAGCCAAATTACGGATATCGTGAAACGGAAAGAACAAGAGGCGCTTTCCTTAAAAGACGAAATTAAGCGCGTTGCTTCTCTTGCAGATCAGAAAGAATCCCAATCACAGTCCCTAAGAGACCAGTTAAAAGGCGTAAAGGATGAGCTTGAGAAGAAAACCGAAGAGGCGCTCTCTGGAGACGGACAGCTGATTGAGAAACTGGCAGAGCTCGGCGCCCTAAGAGACCAGTTAAAAGGCGTAAAGGATGAGCTTGCACGGAGAGCCGAAGAGACCCTGTCTAGGGGGGGGCAACTTATTGAAAAAGAGGCGGAAAACGGAGCGCTTAAAGATGAATTATCCCGTCTGGCGGAAAACCTTGCTGCTAGGCTGGTTAATCTGGAGGAGAATCAGGCGCAGTTGCTTGAAAAAGATTCTCGAATACAGCAATTGCAGATTGAGAAAGAAAAAATCGTTAAGGAGAAGGAACACGAACTGGATTGTTATAAAGAAGAATTGAGTAATATTCTGAATCAGTTACGCCGGAGGATGGATGAGGTCCTTATCAAAGACAGCCAGATTATTGGAAAAGACGCGCAGATCGGGCAGCTCCGCATTGAAAAAGAACAACAGATAGGCCAGTTAAGAAGAGAGTTGGACGGAATTTATAACTCTGAAGGCTTCCGTTTAATATTGCGCCCCTTCTGGACAACTATATGGAATGCGAGGAAGGGCATCAAGGCAATGAAGATAAGATTAGGGAAGGCGATCTGGTTCGCCGTTACTTTGACCTTAGTGCCTTTATTTGTTTTTTTAGCAGCATCTTTTGTTTTTGAATATGCGGCATGGCTTATACTGAGGCCGCTGTTGAAAAATATCCTTCCCCGGAGGAGAGGCATTCAAAACAAAGACGCGGGAAAGATTAAAATAAGCGTAGTAATCCCGAATTACAATGGCACAGAGTTGCTTAAAGAATGTTTACCTTCTTTGTTTGCGGCTGAAGGGATTAATGAAGGGAAAAGCGAAGTCCTGGTAGTGGACGATGCCAGCACAGACGGTAGCGTTGCCTATATCAAGGAACACTTCCCGCAGGTAAAGCTGCTGATAAATAAGAGGAACAGGGGTTTTGGTTTCAGTTGCAACAGAGGCATTAAAGCGGCGAGCAACGAGCTGGTGGTATTGCTGAATAATGATATTATTCTGACCAAGGGATTCCTGGAGCCTTTGGTCAGGCATTTCAAGAGGCAGGATGTGTTTGCGGCTACCCCCAAACTCTACGCCTGGGATAGAGAGACCTTTGCCTGGGGGATGCACATGGGCAATTTTAAGGACGGCTACGTAAGATTATGGAATGAGTCCGAAACAGGCAATGGCGACAGGCTGCGGCAGCCCGCACCTTCCGTATTTGCTATCGGCGGTGCGGCGGTGTTTCGCAAGTCCGATTTTATGTGGCTTGGGGGGTTTGACAATATCTACAGACCGAACTGTTGGGAGGATATAGATATAGGTTACCGTGCCTGGAAGAGAGGGTTGAAGGTTATCTATGAACCGGGCAGCATCCTCTATCATAAAGGACGGGCAACCCTGACCTATGAGCGCCCCAAGGAGATAAAAAACGAACTTCTTTTCACCTGGAAGAATATTACCGATAGCCGCATTTTAAAGGAACATTTTAATTTTCTTCCCTGGCACCTCTATCTTAACAGAATGAATTTCCTGAGAGGATTTTTATGGGCCTTGAACCATCTGCCTCAAACCCTACTGCATCGCATTTTAGAAAGGAGGTTTGTCGTACATCCGCAAGATAGAAAAATTTTTAACAGCATCACGCTTTATTATAATAATTTCATAAATAGAGGCTCCCGGCATCTTAGCGAAAGCAAGCCGACGGTGCTATTGGTTTCACGGTTTCTGCCATATCCGCTTAATGCGGGCGGCAAGATAAGAATCCATAACCTAGTTAAATCGCTGTCTGAAAAATATAATTTTATACTCCTCAGTCTCATTGACCATAAGGACGAATTGGCGTATATACCAAAAATCAAAGAATTGTTTAGCGAGGTTTATACGGTATTGGCAAAATCCCCTCTGGATTTGAATTTTTCCTCACGTTTATTTTACCCGGAGTTGTATAAAATAGCCTATAGCTATAGCCGGGAGCTGGTGGAGAAGCTCAAGGAGCTTGAAGATACGAAAGCAGCGGATATTATACACATAGAAACAAATGAATTATTATACCTGGTTGACTATGTCAAGTCCGCCCCTATAGTTTATACCGAGCACGATATAAGCATCCTTTCGCTGCGCAAATCTTATTATAAGAATAAAGGCAACCCGGCGAAGTCCTTTGTTGACCATTTAAAAAAGGTTAATTTCCACCACCGACAGATTAAAAAAACAGACAGGGTCATTAGCCTCTCAAGAGAGGATGATGCCGTGCTGAGGGGGCTTTTTCCCAAGAGCGCCATTACCCTGATACCGACCGGGGTAGATCTGGGGCATTTTTCTTCCAGACGGTCTGCGGGAAAAATAAATAAATTGATATTCGTAGGGCACTATCTTCATTATCCCAACGAGGACGCTGTGCTTTATTTTTCGAAGAAGATACTCCCGATCATCAAAAAAAGCGTTCCGGACGTTCAACTGCTGATTGTAGGTTCGAATCCGACGCCAGCTGTAGAGGCCATCGCCAAGGAAGACAGCGTAAGGCTTATAGGAGAGGTGCCTGATGTTAAGCCTTACCTGGAGGAAGCCGCCGTTTTTGTGAATGCCATACGCATAAGTGCGGGGATAAAAGGAAAAGTGCTGGAGGCGATGGCTTGCGGGGTGCCGGTGGTTTCTACCAGGAACGGGTCCTCCGGTATCGATGCTAGGCCGGAAAAGGATATTCTGCTTGCGGAGAAACCGAAAGAATTCGCAAGACAGGTGATTCGCCTTTTAAGCGACCCACCCCTGAGAGAGCGGATCGTAGCCAACGCTAAGCGCCTGGTTCAAGATAGATATGATTGGAAAGGAAGCGCGGATAAGCTCGATGGTGTATATAGGGGGCTATCATTTTTCCAAAAGGATATCTTCTCCTGTTTGTCTCAAGGTGCAACCGAAGAAGTCGTAAATTACACGAATAATTTCATTGAGCAAAAGATAGCGCAGACAGAAGGCGATCTGGGAATGGTCTCTGACGGCCCAGAAGAATTGCACATAGAATTGACATATAGCTGTAACAGCAAGTGTATTATGTGCGACCTATGGGATTATAACAAAAGAATGCCGTCATCTCCGGGCAAGGAACTTTCTCTTGCAGAGATTAGGAAGTTCGTAGATGAATCCCGTCTCTTGCAGAAAACAAAAACCGTCGTGCTCTCTGGAGGGGAGCCGTTCATGCGAAACGATATAGCAGAGCTCTGCGGTTTTTTCACCAGAAAATTTCCAGACGGCTCAATCGGCATATTAACCAATGGAATGGCAACCGACACGATAGTAGAAAAATCCAAGGAGGTCTTGGACAGGTTTTCTCCCAGATCTCTATGGCTGGGAAGTTCTCTGGACGGAATAGGAAAAACCCATGATAAAATCCGGGGGGCCGACGGCGCATTTTTGCGTCTTTGCCAAACAATCAGCCGCTGCAAAAAAGAGTTGCCGGGGGTGGATTTATCGTTGACCTTTACCCTTACTCCGTATAACGTAGACCAGCTTGTGCCGGCAAAACAGTTTGCTGACGACGAAGGCGTAAATTTCTTTGCTCAATTTGTCGTTCCCAAGTCATCAAGACAGGAGTTTAACTGGACGCCCCAGGAGCTGAGTCTCGCAGAAAAAGAAATCGGACGCATAATGGAAGGGATATCCGATAAGATGGGTAACAATGCCATCTGCGGCGTTAAAGGCATGCAGGATAAAGGGCTGATGGCTCAGCTTTATTTCTGGTCGCACCTTGTCAAATATCAGATTAACCCCCAGAGGTTTTTTAAGAAATGCGTTGCCGGTTATAGATTCGCGATGCTGAATCCTTACGGAGACTTATTTTTCTGCCCAACCCATAAAGATAATTCTGTCGGGAATCTAAGAGAGAATAAGTTTGATTATCTCTGGACCTGCGATAAGGCGGAGCAACTAAGGAGATTTATTTCCAGCGGGAATTGCCATTGCTGGCTGGTTTGCATTCTTTTCCCGGTATTGGATAAGGTCTTGAGCAATTAATCCTTAAGGATATGGTTGAAGCCCAAGAAAAGAGATCAAAGCGGATTGCGGAGCTTAAGCGGAATATCATAAACACCGCAACCAAAAGAGCGCAGGAGGCATCCTATCCTATCGCCGCCCGCAATAAAAATTTGCTTCTGAATGACTTTGAATATGCAACAGGCAAGATAGCCCTAGAGTCTTCTCCCGAGGGTATCGGTATAGGGACGCATTACGCCTGCAATGGGAAATGCGTTTTTTGTTTAGGCGGAAAACCCCGGATTTTCTCGCTTGAGAGATATAGGGAATTTTTTGAGCCGAGACTGGAAAACGTTTTATCAAGAGCAAGCTATGTGAGCTTCTGCGGTTTCGGAGAGTTGTTTTTAATGCCGCGGGTAGAGGAATTCATGGATTATGTAAATAAAAAAATTCCATGGGCTAATAAGATATATACTACAAACGGAGCGCCTTTAGCCAATGATAAGATATTAAATTTACTTACCCAGAGCCAATCCGCAGTGCAGATATCTCTTCACGCCTCTCATAGAGAGCTCCACAGGGCCTTGACGAAATTAGACTCCTTTGACGAGATTGTAGCCAGAATAAGACAAATAATCTCTATGCGTAAGTCAAAAGAGCGCCCCAGCGTGATTCTGGTTTTTCTTATCAACAGCCTGAATGTGGAGAATCTTGCGGATTTTGTGGAGTTTGCCCATCGCCTGAGGGTAGACGAGGTGCGATGTAATTATATGACGGCATTCCATCACTCCCAGCTAAAGCTTTCATGTTTCTTTAAACAAGAGTTAACCAACCGGAGCCTGGAGGAGGCCGAAGAACGCGCTGCTAAGTTGGATTTGATTTTGAAACTGCCTCCGAGATTCGGCCGGGGTAGTCAAGGAACAGGGAGCCTCCTGTGCGCCGAACCCTGGAAATACATCTATGTGGAGAATGAATCTTCGGTCCTGCCGTGTTGTTATGCAGGCAGTCACTTCGGCTATTTGGACAGGATGGACTTTCAGACTATCTGGAACGGCTCAAGTTATAGGCAGTTGCGCAAGTCCTTGGTAGAGGGGCCGCCCCATAAATGGTGCAAACATTGCCAGAGATACCGCGCAGAAAATATAAACGACATCCGTTCGCACATAAACTTCCGCCCCGGAGGGCTTTTAAAGATCTTGAAAGGGTATAAATTATGAAAGTTGCTCTTGTGCAATGCCCGGGCTGGGGCAGGGATTGCCCTCCTTATACGCTGGCGCTTTTTGCAGCATATCTGCGTCAAAATGAACATCGTGTTTTCAGTTACGATATCAATAACGCACTTTATTGTAGCGGACCTGACAAGTACAGGAGGATGTGGGATGACAAGGATCTCTATTCCTTTTGGAGCAACAAGTCCCTCATTACAGAGTTTATCCGGGACAACGAGAGGATGGTGGAATTTCAAGTAAAACATATTTTAGACAGCGGCGCCAAAATCATCGGTTTTAGCGTTCAGTTTAGTTCTCTGCTTGTCAGTTTAGAGGTAGCTCGCAGGATTAAGGCTAAATCCAGGGATAGAATTATTGTTTTTGGAGGTCCGGACTGCTGCCGCCATTTACGGGGCTCAGAGATAATAAAAGAGGATTGCGTAGATGTCGTAGCGCTTGGCGAAGGAGACACAACATTATTAGAGTTAGTGAATATGGTAGAACTGGACGGCAAGGTAGAAAATTGCCCGGGCGCCTTACTTAAAAAAGAAGGGAAGATTTTTGATTGCGGCGACGGGATTGCAGTGAGAGATCTTGATCTTATCCCCTTTCCAGATTATAGCGATTTCAGAAAAGATATTATGGCCGGTCATTATCGTCAGCCCGAACGCCTAGAGATATTTGACAGCCGGGGATGCATTACTCGTTGCCATTTCTGCAGCGAATGGCAGTTTTGGCAAAATTATCGTTCCATGAGCGGAGAGAGAATATTCGAAGAGGTTGCTTATCAGATAAGGCGTTTTCCCGGAACGGAATATTTTTATTTTATCGGTTCACTCTTAAACGGGAATATAAAATCATTAAACAGGTTTTGTGATTTGGTAATACAGAATAGTCTGGTGGTAAGATGGGCCGGTCAGGCGGTAATAAGGCCAGAGATGAGCGCGGAACTTTTAGGAAAAATGAGAAAGGCCGGTTGCGAATGGTTGGGATATGGCATTGAAAGCGGCTCGCAGAGAGTAGTGGACAGCATGAATAAGCACTTCTTTATTGCGGATGCCGAAAGGGTATTAAGGGATACCCATCAGGCAGGGATTGGCACCCAGGTTAATTTTATGTTCGGCATTCCCACTGAGACATTGGAAGATTTTAAGGAAACACTGGAATTCCTTAAAAGAAACAGGGAGAACATTGATTCGGTTCTAGCAAGCCAATCGTTCTGCGTTTTAGACAAAGGCACATACCTTTACAACCATGCCGAGGAATTCGGCATCAGGAATCCCGATCATCATCTGTATTGGGAGACAGACGGCAACGATTATCCGGAGAGATTCAGAAGGTATGAGGAATTTTGTAGTCTAGCCCTGTCTTTGGGGCTTCCGGAGACATCGGGCGTACTAAGGTTGAAACCCGACAAATGGGCGCTCTTGGGGGATTATTACCTTTTCAAGAAAGACTATCCCATGGCCAAAGAGTGCTTTCTTAAATCTATGGAAAGAGAATCCAGCAACAATACGGTCTCTGCGAAATTAGAGCTATGCGTCAAAGATCCGGAGGGAGCTCCTGGCGCTGCCCAGCGGGCTGAACTGCAGATCTACCCGGCAGAAGTTGCCGGAGAGCTTAGCGGGATGCAACAGAAAATCAGGGATGCGCTTAGTCGCTTTGGCCTGGCGGGGAAATTACGCAACTTCCTTGCAATGGAAAAAGAGAAACAGGAGCGCAGGGAAGAATTGGAATCCCATCCTTACTGGTTGACCATTGATCCCGCAAATTTTTGCACCCTTAGGTGCCCTTTTTGCCCTACCGGACAGAATCGCGGCTCTAGGGAAAAAACCAAGCTTTCCTTCGATAGTTTTGAAAAGATAATAGATGAGCTAGGCCCGTATTTAATCCATATAGATTTCTGCAACTGGGGGGAGCCCCTTTTGAATAAAGACATCTATAAGATGATAAGATGCGCCAAGGGGTATGGTATCGACACAAAGATAGACTCAAACCTTAACGTTTTCAGCGAAGAGGACGCCGAGGACATCGTATCATCGGGGCTGGATAAGATAATCGTCTCGATTGACGGGGCAACTCAGGGGTCATATTCGAAATACAGGATAGGAGGGGATTTTAACGTCGCGTTAAATAACCTCAGGTTATTGATTGAGAAAAAAAGAGAGCTCCGCAAAGCAAATCCGTATATCTGCTGGCAGTTTCTTGTCTTCAGGCACAATGAGCACGAGACCGAAAAAGCGAAATCCATAGGCAGGGACCTGGGGGTTGACGACGTATCGATCACCAAGGCGTTTATCGGTAATAAAGATTGGATACCACTTAATGAGCACTACAGTCATTACAAAAATAGCGAGATTGGCGATGACCAGTATACCTCCGGCTATTTCAAGTCTGCCAACGAAGAATTCTGTAATTGGCCGTGGGAAGCAATAGTAATAAATTCCAACGGATCCGTTTCGCCATGCTGTTCTGTTGAAGACGAAAAATACGATTTCGCAAACATACTGAAGCAGCCGTTTAAAGAACTCTGGAATAACGAAAAGTATATCAGGGCAAGAAGGTTTATCGGCAAGAGAGGCGGATGCGGTAGAGATAACGCAAATATATGCCACGGATGCAGGCACTCAGGACTAATCAATATAGATATACTTTCTTGCCACTCGTTATTTAATCGCGATGATAATAAATAAAGGACACGCCGTTTATCTAAATAACCCCGGTTTTGATACAGAAGCAATATTATGAAAATCGCACTTATTCAATGCCCGGTATGGGGCACCTATGATCCGCCGCTCGCCTTAGCCCAGCTTTCCGCCTGTCTGAAGAAAGACGGACATGAGATATGCGCTCTGGATTTGAATATCGAGCTATATCTTAGCCGCCAGGAAAATTATAAGAATACCTGGGCCTGGGAACAATCTCTTTTTTGGTACAATCAGGAGTGCGTATCAAAATTTCTTGCCGATAACAAAGACACAATAAATAAATACGTAGAACAGATTGTTGACGGCGGATATGGCGTGGTTTGTTTTTCTGTAACGGCAGCTTCAAAACTGTCCAGTCTGGAATTAGCGCGGTCAATCAAGAAACGCAACAAGGGTATCATTATAATATTCGGAGGTACCCTATTTTTTGACAGGAATTTTATAAAAGTAATATTAAGCGACGCATCCGTAGATATCGTAGCATGCGGAGAAGGAGAAGTAACATTATCTGAATTGGCAAGGCTCATAGAAAATAAAGAACACTTAGATGCCTGCCGCGGGATAGCTTTTAAAAATAAAGGCATACGGGTTAACCCCGAACGGCCTTTAATCGGAGATTTGGATGATCTACCGTTTCTGGATTTTTCCCAATTGCCGCTATCCAACTATGACGATAAAGGCCACGTCGCATTTCTATCCAGTCGCGGTTGTTGGCAACAATGCGTATTCTGCAGTTCCCGGACATTCTGGGCCGGCTACCGCAGGATGAGCGCTAAGAGGATTTTTGATGAAATACACTTCCACTATAAAAATAATGACGAGGTTAGGCATATTGACTTCTTGGATTTGATGTTTAACGGAGATATAGAAGAGCTTAATTCATTCTGCGACCTGATGATTGGTTCTGAGTTAAAGGGGAGGATATGTTGGGCAGCTAATGCTATTATCAGGCCCGAGATGACCCCTGCGTTATTAAACAAGATGAAGGCGGCAGGCTGTAAGCATCTCATCTATGGCATCGAATCAGGGTCGCAGAAGGTATTGAATTTAATGAAAAAACGATACAGGATAGAAGATGCCGATATCGTAATCAAGGCTACCCATGAGGCCGGCATAGTAGTGACCGCTAATTTTATGTTTGGTTTCCCCGGAGAGAGCGAAGAAGATTTCGGGCAGACGCTTGGTTTTCTCAAGAGAAATGCCAGGTATCTGGATAGGGCTTATCCCAGCCGCACCTTTTGCGCCCTGGAGGAAGACAGTTATTTACACGCGCATTTAGAAGAATTCGGTATCAAGCCCAATCCGCCCAATCATTTATATTGGGAGTCGCTCGACAGCCAAAATACCTACCCCGAGCGACTGAGGCGATGCGAGGAATTCTGCAATCTCGCATCTTCCTTGGGGATCGAAGTAGCCAGCGGCGTACAGACATCCGTAGAGCTAGACCGCTGGTTTAATCTGCTGCATTACTACGAACAGAAAAAAGACATAAAGAACATGCTTCAGTGCTGCCTGAACTATTATAAATCAGAGCCCGATAACGAGTTCGTTGTGGGAAAAATTGAAAAATATTTTTATGGATTACAAGAAGAAGAAAGAGAAAAAATTCTCGGAGCGAGGTTATTCTCCGAATTGCAGATAGTTGTCAATAAGATAGGCTCCAAATGTTCTGCCCTCGCCTTAGTGTCAAATCAACAGGTAGAAAAGATTGGCAGAGAAAAAAGCTTTGCTTTAGCGATAGCCGAACAGCGGGACAATAAACAGCTCACCGAGACGGAATATCATAATAATGAGAGTAGCCTTAATTCCTGGCCAAGGGTTTTGTTCATTCAAGCCTCCGGACCATGCAATTCAAGTTGCGTATTTTGCTCCCGCGGCGATAATTACAAGATGTTTGACTTGGAGGAATTTAAGAAAGGTTTTGTTGAAAATTTCTACTTTTTGTTTTATATAGCGGAAAAGATTGTTTTAACGGGTTCAGGCGAATTTCTTCTTTTGCCCGAGGCAGAAAAAATATTGGATTATTTCGATGAAAATTTTCCGCATATAGAGAAGATGTTTGCGACCAACGGCTCGGGTCTCCTCCCCAGCATAGCTAAAAAAATCGTAGATAGTAAAAGCAGGTATACAATTCATTTTTCTTTACACGCTTCCAATCACAAGCTGCACAAAACCCTTACCCGGATGGATAATTTTTATAAGATATTAGGTCAATTGAAGTATTTACTTGATATCAGGAAAGACAAGGAGAGGCCAGCCGTCCACCTTACCTTTGTAGCTACAACCTTGAACATCGAGGACCTTCCTAACTTCGTCAGGTTGGCTTCCAACCTGGGAGTCGATAAGGTCGTATGTTATTATAACTATATATATGTACCTGCCCAGAAGTATCTCTCATGTTTTTTTAAACAGGATATTACCAACAGCGTGCTGGATGAAGCCGAAGATTTAGCAAGGAGTCTAAAGGTACAACTTGAGCTCCCCCCCAGGTTTAAACAGAAGGAATATCCCAAATTAGATATCTGCCGCGAGCCGTGGACGCAGGTAATGTTTGATATCGACGGTAATGTTTTGCCATGTGATGCCTCGGAAGACTTCCGAGGCAATCTCAAAAATGCCAAACATTTCCATGAGATTTGGAACGGGCAGCATTACCGCAGGTTAAGGGAGTCTTTAATTAATGGCACCAGCGATTGTTTTAAGTATTGTTTTAGGGCAAATCCGGCGGCGGTTAATGATTTTCGCTCCCATGTCATACGTAGAGGCAGGGAGGCGTCAGAAATAGATGTTTATTGGGGGGATAACTTTTAGTGGTCGAAAATAGCGTTCCTTTACGGTTTACCTGGGATATCCATTATAAGTGCAATTTCCGCTGTCCTTACTGCTGGTTTTATAAAAAATGGATAAGCGAAGGCAGGCGGTATCTTCTTCTTTCCCCCGACGAATGGCTTAAGCACTGGTTAAAGGTTCGCAATCGCTATGGAGAAGCAGATATCGCTATTACCGGCGGGGAACCGTTTCTTTATCCGAATTTTATCGAGATAATAAAAATACTGTCTTTGATACACAGGATAAAGATTACCACGAATATGTCAGGTGATATCGATACCTTTGTTAAGCAGATAGCCCCCAGCAGAGTAACGTTAGACCTGAATTTCCATCCGCTCTTTTCTGAAATAGGAAGTTTTATAGAAAAGACCCTTCTTTTAAAAAAGGCGGGTTTCCGGGCCGGCGTATGTTATTTGGCCTATCCTCCTCAAATGGGGCAGATAGATATTTTTAGAAGGCGTTTTGAGGAAGCGGGGATTAACTTTGCCCTTGCCGCTTTCTGGGGTGAATTTGAAGGCAAGAGATACCCGCAGAGCTACACTCCACAGGAGTTGGATTTTATACGTCCGTTTTTAGGAGACATCGACAGGATTGTTTATCATCTGGGCGCCGAAACCCCCCGCGGAAAACTCTGCAATGCGGGGTATACCTACGCAATTGTTCAAGGGGATGGTTATGTAGTAAGATGCGGTCAGTTAGCAGATAAGTTCATAGGAAATATTACGGATGAAGATTTTAATCTCTTTGATTCGCCAAAGGCCTGCGAAGCGGAGTTTTGCCCGTGCAATGAATACGTTAATTTAATCTAAAGAAAACTCGAGCCCCGGGTAGCCATCATGAATGAGACGTCTAAGTATTTCAGAAAAAACATATTTCCCAAGAGGGTATTTTTAAACTGGGAGGTTACTCATCAGTGCAATTATAATTGTTTGTACTGTTCAATTCATAAGCCATTAACGACTGAATCTCTGCCCCGCCTGTCTATGGGAAAAATGAAGGAGATAAGCTGCGGGATATATGAGAGCTACGGAAGTTGTCATATAAGATTTTCAGGAGGGGAGCCTTTTGTTTGCCCGGATTTTATCCAGTTTCTTCGGGTGCTTTCAGAGTATCATACCCTGGAAGTCTCGACCAATCTCTCTGCGGATGTAAATAATTTAAAGGAACGACTGTGTCCGGAGGGCCTGCTTTTATCAAGCAGTTTTCATCCGCAGTTCATTGATATCCACGAATTTCTAAAGAAGGTCCTATTTTTAAAAAATAGCGGGTTCGATATTTCGGTTACCTTTGTAGCATATCCTCCATTTTTGGCGCAACTAAAATATTATAGAGAGACCATAGAGAATAATGGAATACAATTCATCATTCAGCTTTTTAGCGGCGCATTCAACGGCCTAAGGTATCCGGAGTCATATACAGATGAGGAAAAAATGTTACTTAAAGAGCAGGCCGGCCTTTCTTTGCACAAAGATGCTAATAAGCAGATATACGAATCAAAGATGGATATCGGGAGAATCCACGCTCGCATTTGCCGCATGGGCCAGATGTATGCCAAGATCGACAATAATGGCGATGTATTCCGCTGTTGCGCATCAGGTAGCCCCAAATTGGGTAATATATTTAATGGTGGCTTGCAATTGTTGGATAAACCCCAGGCGTGCGAAATTAACCCTTGCCCGTGTTGGAAGGCTATGATAGTAGGAGAAGAAGAGGTCTGGCTTAAGAATTGGGAATATCAAAAGCATCGGAAAGAAGGTAATTCCATTGAGGGAGGTGGTAACTTGGAGTCGTCTCTTAATATCAAGGAGACCATCCCGAGAGAATCAATTCCTCCCCACCGCGTATTTTTTACTTGGGATATCCATTATAGATGCAACTACAGGTGCACATATTGTAATGCCCCAAAGCCGGGGCAGGGAGGCTTTATTGAGGCGCGATACCTGCCGATTGATAAATGGTTAGCTATTTGGGGAGATATTTATGAAAGGTACGGCAGGTGCCAGATACAGTTATCGGGAGGCGAGCCGTTTATTTATCCCGGAGCCATGGATTTAGTAATACAGCTTTCTAAAATACATACCTTGGAATTTTCAACTAACTTTTATTGGGACATCGAGCCTTTTATACAAAATGTTAGTCCGGACAGAGCGCGGATAGGCGTAAGTTTTCATCCCGAATTTGCTGATTTCGGTTCATTCTTAGACAAAGCCTTAAGGTTAAAAAGAAACGGGTTTGAAGTGTGGGTAAATTACGTAGCTTATCCCGCCTTACTAAAAGACATGCCGGGATATAAACTTGAAATAGAGAGAGCGGGGATGCATTTTTCAATTTTGCCGTTCACGGGGCAATTTGAAGGGAGGGTATTTCCCGGGGGATATACTGAGCGCGAAATGATGGTTATAAATGAGGGGTATGTGGCGGCCGACGAAGTCAATAAAAAAACAATAGATTGGAATATGGGTGAACAAAAGAACAAGACCAAAGGAAAATTATGCCGCATGGGGCAAATGTACGGAAAGATCCGTCCTAATGGATTGGTGCATAGGTGTTGCGGCACCCCGGCTAGTGAGTTGGGCAACATAATCGATGGGACGTTTAAGTTATCGGAGGAACCCCTGGCTTGTGAGTCAGAGCAGTGTCCTTGCTGGCGATGTATGCTTGTATCGGATGAAGGGCAGTGGTCAACCCATTGGGTTATACCTCATAAGCGCTAGGATATTAATGGAAAAACTGAATAACAAACGGATTACATTCTCTTGGGATATACATTATGCCTGTAATTATCGTTGTCCGTATTGTTGGTATGCGGCGGACGGGACGTTTTTAAAAAATAAAAATAAATACCTACCATTTAAAAAGCTGATAGATATCTGGACCGACATGCATAGAAAACACGGTTCCTTATGGATTGATATAATCGGAGGCGAGCCGTTTATCTATCCTGATTTTAACGAGATAATCAGAGAGCTTTCCAAAATGCATTTCATAGAGATTACCTCTAATCTGTCAACTGATCTATCAAGCTCTCTAGGCGGGATAAACCCCGAAATGGTGCGCATCGCAGGGACGCTGCACCCCCTATTCGCAGACCTGCGCGTTTTTATCAGGAACTTACTGGCGCTTAAAGAGCATGGGATAAAAACCTTTGCGCTCTATTTGGCATATCCGCCTCAAATCCCTCTCATTCCGTATTACAGGGAGAAATTCGCTTATTGCGGGATAGACTTCTCGGTAATAACCTTCTGGGGGGAATATAGGGGTGTCAGGTATCCTGAAGGATACAGCCAGGAAGAAATAAATATTATCGAGCCTTTTTTGGGAGAGCGAGGGGAGGAAAAATATCAATTGCGTCCTAAAGAGGTAAAGAGAAAAATATGCCGTGCCGGGCAAATTTACGTAAATCTAAAAGCCGACGGGTCTGCGTATAGATGTGGTTCCCATAAATCCCAATCATTGGGGAACCTGTTTGCGGGTAACTTTCAGTTGCTGGATAAGCCCATGCCGTGCGATTCAGACTTTTGTCCCTGCAATGAATGGGCCGGCTTGTTAGTCGAGACGTGATGCGAGGTTAATCAAAGGACAGACTGAATGAGTAAAATGCTAAGCGGACTTGGAAGGGTCTTTGTGATCCTGACCGATGAACAAAATAAAATCTTGAGGCGCTCCGTTCTTATTGTGGATAACGGTTATTACCCGCAGGAGCACCTGCGCAGCGTTGTAGCGGAAACACAGAGGCGCATTCCGGCTTCCGAGGTCGCAATCCTTTCTTTTGAACATAGAAGAGGCTATCTTCAAGAAAATTTTCCAGATATCAAAGCTGTCTTTCCGGGAAAATGGATTAGGCCGCAAAGATATAGTTTAGCCATTAAGTTGTTAATCCTAAGCAGAAGGGGTTACGATTTTGTGGTTGTAATGTCTTTGGACAAGACGCCGATAATAGTTGCGTTATTGTTCATGAATGCACAGCTCTTTTTATATAATAGATGGAACGAATGGTATCTTTTGAGATTCAGGAACCCTTGGGAGTTTTTAACATTCAGGGAAGGACAGGATATAGCTAAATATAGATCTCGAAACAGCCGGTTTATAAATTTATTTTTATTTATACCCAGACTCATTCTTCATGTTCTCGTATTCATATATTTAGCATCCTATAGTTTATTTCTTCTCTTTTATAGACTTTACAATATTATTAAAATCAGGTTATTGAAGAAATAGAACAAGAGAAGCGACTATGGAAACCGATGTCCGGCAGTTTAGCTCCGATAAAATATTAAAGCATCTGGATCGCGTTAATGAATGGCTCGAGGGACTTAATCCCCCGCCGGTTACCGTTGAGCTGGACATGACAAATTTATGCAACCATAAGTGCCCCGAGTGCGTAGTTAACTATTTCAGAGTCGCCGATAAAAGCGCGCTTTCAGGCGTTACCGCTAAATCCATCATTAGACAATTAGCGAGAGCCAAGGTGAGGGGGTTGATATTCACGGGAGGCGGAGAGCCGCTTTGCAACCCCCATACCTTATCGGCCGTGGAATTGGCGAAGGCTAGCGGGTTAGACGTAGGCTTTATCACCAACGGCGCGCTCTTAAATCAAAAGATAGCAGGGGCTTTATTAGAGAGCTGCACTTGGATTAGGGTATCTCTGGATGCCGGCTCGCCGCGGGCGTTCCAGTCTACCCACGGCATGAATGATAGTGAGTTCCGTAAGGTCGTTGATAATATCGGGGTTTTGACAGGTCTCAAGAGAAAAATGAAAAACAGATGCACCGTAGGCGTCGGTTTTCTTACCTGTGATTATACGACTACCGATATGGAGAAGGCGGCGGCATTGAGTAAAAGGATGGGCGTTGATTACCTGCAGTTTAGGCCGATGCAGATCCATAGAGGTGGAAAATTTGGGTATCATTGGTTAGACGTGCAGGCCAATATAAAAAAGTGCCTAAGATATTCCGGAAATGGTTTCCAGGTGCTTTATTCCAAACACAAATATGATATGGCCCACGACCCGCGTTTCGGCAGGCATTATCGGAAATGTTACGGGCATCAATTCGCGACGGTAGTAGCTGCGGATGCCAAGATGTATCTTTGTTGCCACACCCGCGGATACAAAAAATACTGTATCGGAGACCTGAAAAAAGATTCTTTTAAGAAAATCTGGAATTCCAAGAGGAGAAAAACGGTAGCCAAAAGGATTGATTTTAAGGACTGCATTCCTTTATGCCGCGATAATACTTTTAATCAGATACTGTGGAATATAAAACAAAACAGGGAGCACGTGAATTTTCTATAGCAATCTCATGAAACGGCATAGTAACCCAGGAAATAAATTCTTGGTTATCAAGACAGTATCGGGTTATGTATTAAAAGGGTTTATTAGCGCAGCAGTTTTTTTAATAATTTTAGAAGCGGCACTGCAGATAACCGGGACAGCATATCTAAGATTAAAATATACAATTAAAAACCCGGAAGCGCTAAAGGACGATTCTTTACGCATAATGTTTATAGGGGATTCCTGGACGCAGGGGGCTGACGCAGCCCCGGGGCCGGGATATGTAATGCTGGTGACGCAAGAATTGAACCGCCTTTACCCTGTTAAAAGCATCCAGGTATATAATTTTGCCTTAGGCAGCACGAATTCATCGCAGGCAATACATCAGTTTTTAGACAACTATCGCAATATAAAACCCGATATATTGGTGGTTTTGACAGGGGCAAATAACGGATGGAATACCCAAGATATTATAACCGCCCGCAAGCGCATTAGAAACGGGATAATTAATTATAATGAGCTGGAAAACACTAGTTTTGCCGAACAGTCCGCCAACTTTTTTAAAAAATTGAAGATCGCAAAGTTATATAACTTGATTTCGTACAATATATTTTATAAATCCCAGGAAATCAAGATTCCCCTGCCCGACAATGAATACCTTCTTGGTTACCATAAAATTTTTAATGCTACCAGGGATCCAGAAAAAGCAAGATTATATTTAATAAATAACTATAAGGAAAATACGACTGATTACAATGATCTTTATAAAGCAACGCGGCATTCCTTTGGAGGCGACATAGAAAAAACCTTAAATTATTTAAAAAATAAAAACATGCTCAAACTTAATTTGATTAGCGAGAAAATAGATATAAAGAAGGATAGAACCAGTCGGTCTCTTCATTTGAAAATCCTGGAAGAGAATCTGACGGATTTGAAAGACCTGTGCGACCAGGAAGGCATAATAATGGTTGTAGAGAATTATCCTTATAATAGTATGCAGTTTAGAGCTGTCAACGATGCCCTCGGCAGAATATCTTCAAGGATAAATGCAGTCTATGTAAATCATTACGGGTATTTCAAGGATAAAGTTGGCTATGAAGAATGGGATAAGGTTATGACTAAGTCGCACGTTAATTATAAAGGTCACGAGTATATGGCGGACAATCTGGTTGAGATATTGAGCGCTGCTATTGCTACTCAAGAGAGAAGCAAAAAAGATAGGGAGAATATGAATTCTGAAAAATGAAACGCGGCCCCCTGAACAATAGATTGCATGCGGCTTGGGAGATTTTTTATAGGTGTAATTATAGGTGTCCCTATTGTTTTTTCTACGAGAGTTGGGCAGACCGCAGGATAAGCTATAAGCATGTACCAGCTGAGAAATGGATTGAATGCTGGGACAGAGTTTATGATAGATACGGGAGTGTAAATATCTGTATATCCGGCGGAGAGCCGTTTATCTATCCCGGCTTTATGAAGATAGTCGCCGAGCTGTCCAAGAGACACGCGCTGACGATTGTGACCAATTTATCATGGGAAACCGAGATATTTGTTAATACAGTATTTCCTCAAAGAGTGGCTATTCATCCGAGTTTGCACCCCTTGTTTGCCGATTTAGGAATTTTTAAGAGTAAATTAAGACGCTTAAGAGAGAAGGGATTTGATGCTACGCCGACATGCGTAGGCTATCCTCCCCTATTGAAAAAAGCCTTAGATATTAAGAAAGAATTAGAAAACGATAGATTTGGCTTGGTGGTTTCTCCGTTTTCTGGGGTGTACAATGGGATTCTGTATCCCCAGGGATATACTGATGAGGAGAGGCGTCTTGTAGGCATGCTCTCTGCAGATGACCCTAAGATGAAAAAATACCAGTTGGAAAAAGCTCCTACTAAAGGCAAATTGTGCAGTGCCGGGCAGGCATATATAAGGGTTCATCCGGATGGTGACATTTTCCGTTGTGCGCATGCTATTAAACCGATGGGCAATATTCTAACTGATGATTTTAGCCTTTTGAAAGAACCGCAACCTTGTGAAGCGAATTCCTGTGAATGCGGGAATGAGCTGGTACACATTATCGACGATAAAACGACTAAATCAGAGAACATTTTAAGCGTTGACTCCTCATTTGTCAGGAAAGAACTAATAGTCGGTGGATACCCCTATCGTTTGCGCGTGGAAATATCTAATGCCTGCAATTTAAGATGTACGTCTTCAAAAGAGGCTTTCAGCAGATGTCCGCAGTGGGAGATTAACAATGCGGCTCCTGTTTTGATGTCATTTGATTTTTTTAAAAAGATTGCGGATGAGACTGGACGGTATCTTACCCATGCCGAACTTTATAATTACGGCGAGCCTTTCATGAATCCCCGCGCCGTTGATATGATACGTTACCTTAAGCAGATAAATCCAGAGGTTATTATTGAGATGCATACGAACGGGCATTATTTTAAGACTGAGAAGAAAAGAGAAGATATTATCAATTCAGGTTTAGATATTTTGTCGTTTTCTGTAGACGGTATCACCCAAGAGGTATATGAGAAGTATCGTATCGGCGGGGATTTAGAGACGGTGCTTAGAGCTATCAGGGGAATCTGCGCTTTGAAAAAATCGATGAATATGCTGAAACCAAGGGTGATTTTTCAATTTATCGTATTTGAGCATAACTTCCATGAAGCGCCGAAGGTCGAAGAATTTGCCAAAGAGTTAGGGGCGGATGAGGTGGCTTTAAAGACCGATATCTTTAACCTCAGGCCCGAATTGAAGATTTCGCACGCGGATATCTATAGCGCCGTCGTCGGCCTTCAAAGCAAGGATAGCAGAGACAATTTTTTTAAGAAGGACGAAGATGCCGGCCGTCAGTTTTGCGATTTTCCTTGGGTTTATCCGACTATTCTTGCGGACGGCCGGGTAGTTATCTGTTGCCGGGATGGGCGTTATGAAAGTCTTGTCGGGGCAATCGGGGGTAGAACTTTAATCCAGGTATGGAATAACGAGGCAGCCCAGGAATTCCGCAGGAGATTCTTGGAAGAAGATACCAAACCCTACCCCTGTTCTCTATGCGAATGTAGGCCGAAAAATAATAGTATCACTGTGGGTGAAAAATGCAGTTGCCGGAATTGAATTACAAATTTAAACGATAATGAGGTCCGGGCAATCAGAAAACAAGGCGCTTAACGAAAAAGAATATGTTGCCCGAAAAGACATTCTGCAATCCGGTCCTAGCAACATAATTTTATGCTCAACTTATAAATGTAATATGAGTTGTATTTTTTGCTTGGGGAGAGGTCAAGACCCCGATTTCAACTGCGATATTTATAAAAAAATTTTCGAAAATAAATTACGCCGGTTTTTAGAAAATGCTACGGATATCTGTTTTACGGGATGGGGAGAATTCCTATTATGGCCCGGGGCAGCGGACTTCTTAGGTTATCTTAACGAGCATTTCCCCGAAGCAAACAAGATTCTTACCACTAACGGCACCCCCTTGTCGGAAGCCATGGCGAGCAAGATGATAATCGGAAATTATACGGTACAGGTCTCCTTACATACATCTGATGCGCTTATCCATAGGTCGCTTACGCAGTCTGATTTTTTTGAGCAGATTGTCATGAATCTGGACAATTTGATTCTGCTAAGAAACGAGAACAGTTGCCATTCAAAATTATGGATAGTCTTGATGTTCCTTGTAACCTCATTAAATATTGAAAATTTACCTGATTTTGTGGATTTTGCAGGATTGCGCGGGGTAAACGAGGTATTTTGTAACTATATAACTATTTTTTTGCCTGAGCAGATTGGGTTGTCATGTTTTTTCTCGCCCCAGAACACTAACCGGATATTTGATGAAGCGCAAAAGAGGGCTCAAAGATATAATATGCGTTTAAATCTGCCTCCTCGGTTTGGCCTAACAGACGGCATGCAGCGAGAAAGCGTATGCCAAGACCCCTGGAACACTGTTTTTATAGACGGGTTAGGGAATATCCACCCCTGCTGTTTTTCCGGCAGACCTATAGGCAATATTAACATGGATGATTTTGGGGCGATATGGAATGGAGAAAATTACAGGGAATTGCGCAATTGTTTAACCGAGAATAGGTCACATGAAAGATGTAAAAATTGCTATAAGTTTTCTCCGGTAAACGTTAACGATATAAAGTCACACGTTACCTTTCGCGACATTCGCGCCAAAGAAGATATTTTTAGAAGATTAAACCTAGAAGCTTAATTTTAATATAAGAGTTAAAGTTGAAAAAGGCACCCCCCATAGATTTATATAAGATGCTTAATGGCAGAGAGATAAAATTTGATTGTTGTTATTTCAATGGTGCCAAGCCATGTCAATTCAGCTCCGTATGTAATAGTTGCGATTCCTATCGCCCAATGGGGAAAAGAATACTGGTTATAAAACTAGCTTCTGCGGGAGATGTTTTAAGGACTACAGCTTTATTGCCTGCTTTAAAAGTGAAATTCCCGGACAGTTATGTAACCTGGCTTACTAAAGAACCTGCCAATGAGCTATTAGAATTAAGCCCTTATATAGACCGTATCCTTACATACGGGTTAGAATCCGCAACTTTGCTACAGGTTGAAAGCTTCGATCTGGTTATTTCTTTGGATAAGGCTTCCGAGGCAGCCTCTCTGGCCGAACTAGTTAAAGCGGCAGCGAAGTGCGGATACGGCTTAAATGAAAAAGGGAAAATCTACCCTTTTAACAAAAAAGCCGAATACTCTTTCCTGCTTGGTTTAGATAATGAATTGAAGTTTTCCATCAATAAAAAAACTTATCAGGAGATTATGTTTGAGGCGGTCGGGTTGCCTTATAATAATGAACGATACGAATTAAGACTAGGCCCCCGGGAATTAGATTTTGCAGCGGAATTTTTTAAAAGACAAAATCTCAGTAGCAGCGATTTTATAATTGGGATAAATACAGGGGCAGGGAAAATCTTCGCCAATAAAAGTTTGAAGCCGGCGAGGATAGTCGAATTAATAGGCTTGCTATATGAACGGTTGAATACGAATATAAAGATATTATTATTAGGGGGCCCCCTTGAAAAAGATATTAATGGAACCATATTAAAAAAATTGACAGATCATAAAATAATAGATAGCGGTCATGAAAATACTATCCGTGAATTCTGCTCTTTGGTTAATCTTTGTTCCGCCGTTATCAGCGCTGATACCCTGGCGTTGCATATAGCCGTCGCCCTTAATAAGGCAGCCATAGCGTTGTTCGGTCCTACCTGCCCCCAAGAGATAGACCTCTATAACCGCGGCCGCAAAATAATTACAAAATCAGAATGCGCCCCTTGCTATAAGAATATATGCGATAAGAACGTCACATGCATGGACAGGATAGACCTTAATGAAGTTGTGGGAGCGATAAAAGAGTTGGAGCCGATTTGTTCTAAAGGCCATGAGAGATATTGAGATATCAGTGGTTATGCCGGTAAAAAACGGAGAAAAGCGCCTCGCAACGGTATTGGACTCCGTATTTGCTCAGGAGATTGATGTCGGATTTGAGGTTATCATTGTGGATTCGGGATCAAATGATACCAGCCTAGAGATAATAAAAAAATATCCGGTTGAGGTCTACCATATTCCCGAGCATAAATTCAACCATGGGCTTACGCGTAATTATCTTATATCCAAAAGCCGAGGGGAGTTTATAGTTTTGCTTACCCAGGATGCCGTACCCCGCGATAATTATTGGATGAAAAAGCTCGTAGATGAACTAAAACAGGATAGCATGGTAGCCGGGGTTTATTCCAGACAGATTCCTCACCGCGATGCGAGCATAATTACCCGCATGAGGTCGCAAAGATTTTATGCAGCTTCCGGGGAGAGAAGAGAGAGTTGTATTAGAACGCGGGGGGATTACGACAATCTATCTGCGAACCAAAAACACAAATTCTGTAACTTTGAAAACGTCTCTTCCTGCATCAGGAAAGCAGTCTGGAAAAAGTATCCCTTTCCCAAAACAGACTTTGCCGAAGACCTGCTCTGGTCAAAAACAGTTTTAGAAAACGGCTTTAAGGTTATCTATAAGCCGGAATCCGTGGTTTATCATTCACACGATTTTTCAGCATGGGGATGGTATAGAAGGAATCTTATAAATTATAGCGCCCTCCACGCAATTTTTGGGATGAATACAGCAGAGAGTTTGCGTAAATTGCCAAAAATATTTTTCTTTTATGCACTAAGAGATTTATGCCAGCTTATTAAGGAAGGAGGGTGCCCCAGGAATATCATTTCAAATATCCACCTAATTCCTATTTTTTCCTTCACGGGGGTACTAGGGCAGCACTTAGGTATAAAAAATTCTAAGCGTCGAAGGTGACTCTCGTATGAAGATATTGCAGGTAGTACATAGTTTGCCTTTTCTAACTCAGGCGGGCACGGAGATATATGCATACGAGCTGTCTCTGCGCCTGGCCGGAAAGCACGAAGTTTATTTATTCTCCAGAAAATCTGATATCAGGCAAGAGGAGTACCTGGTTACAGATAAGAAACACAATCAGGTGAGCATCTGTCTGCTGAATAATACGTTTAGAGAATGCACGTCATTCGAATATTATTATGCCAATAAGAAGATAGACATTCAATTTGCGCTTTTTCTCGATAAGGTCAAACCAGATATAGTGCATATTCACCACCTTATATTTTTATCGGTGGGCATGATACAGGAAATAAATAAAAGGAAGATACCCGTTGTTTTTACGCTACACGATTATTGGCTCATGTGTCCGGGCTGGCACCTTTTAAAAAAAGACTGCCGTCCATGCACAAAGGCTCAATATGGAAAGTTCGATGAGGAATGCATAATTTGTTTAAATGATTTACTTGCTGTCAAAAAAACAGCCAAGAGGACCTATCTTATTATTAGAAGTATTACCCCGAAGTTTCTTTCCGATTATCTCAGAAGAAAATACTTTCAATTCATACCAAGGATGCCTGGCGATAACGCCGCCTTGATTAGGCTCGAGGAACGGCGCCACAAAATTCGCGGTCTCTTGGATAGGATAGACATGTTTATCGTTCCTTCGAGGTACGCAAGGGATAGATTTATGGAGTTTGGCATTTCGCAGAGAAGAATGAGAATATTGTCCTCCGGAGTGGATGCCGGACTGTTTGAGGTAACAGATAAAATTCCTAGCAGGAAACTCAGGTTTGGTTTTATCGGTACTCTCCTGCCGGCAAAAGGGATTCATGTTTTACTTGAGGCTTTCCATAAAGTTAAAGGCGAGGCAGAATTGAAGATTTACGGGAAGTTAAAACAATATATCGGCTTTGAATATTATTTACCGTATTTAAAAAGAATAGCAAAGGATAAGAGAATAAGGTTTATGGGAGAATTTAAGCATGCAGAGTCCCAAAAAATTTTTAAAGAATTGGATGTATTAGCGGTTCCTTCCATCTGGAATGAAAATGCACCCCTGGTTATACAGGAAGCCTTTGCTTCCAAGACTCCCGTGATTGCGTCTAGAATCGGCGGAATACCCGAATTGGTTTCTGACGGCGTGGATGGGATATTGTTTCAACCCGGAGATATAGAAGGCCTCTATCATAAAATGCAATTATTGGTGTCTCAGCCGGATATAATAGATAAGCTAAAGAGAAACATATCGCAGGTAAAGAACATATCTGACCACGCGAAAGAGATAGAAGAAATTTACAGCGGTTTATTAACTGCCAAGAGTTATTTATCATAAAGCCATTCAATTTAGATTAAAGATGCCGTTAACCCTCAGTTTTTCAAGATGCGAAATAAAACAGTAGTTGCTATCCTGCTATCATTATTTTTGTTCCATGCCGTCTGTAATTATTTTTGGATAAAAAAAGATTACTTTTCTTTTTCTCCCGAAAAATTTACGACGCTTTCTTTTGAACACGAACTATACCTCCGATTGCAAAAAAAGACAGACAATTTAAAAAACTTTTTGAATAAATGTAAAGGCATAATAGAATTTACTTTTGAGGCTAAGCGCTCCCAATTCAAAATTATTCCTCTCTACACGGCGGTCTTTAACTATTATTTTGGGGAGAATATCACTAACGCCGTTTTTTCCAATATCCCCTTTCTTTTGCTTGCTATCTTATTTGTTTTTTTATTAGGCAGAGACCTTTTTTCAAGGGAAGCCGGTTTATTGGCAAGTTTTATAATTTCTTTTTATCCGAGTTTTTTCGGAGCCTCACGCGGCTACGGAGTTGATTTTGCCGAGATAGCCATAGTGGCAATGACATTTTATTTTTTGGTAAAAGCAGCTAATTCTGTAACGATGAAGGATTTAGCCACCTTCGTCGTTATGTTTTCGGTCGCTGTTCTTGTTACCCCACGGGCAGCAGTTTTTTTAATAGGCCCGCTATTTTATTTAATATATAAAGTCATACAAAAAAAATCCTCCATGCATATTTTGAAAATTCTGGTTGTTTTTGTTTTCCCGCTGATAATCACATCCCTATGGTGGTTCCCCAGGAAGGATCTATGGTGGTGCGTGGCTCCTCAAGTCTATATTTCACGCCTATCAGGACTTTTTAAACTACCGTTGGCGGATACCTTTTCTTATGTCGTAAAGAATTATTTTATTAGAGCAGCAGGGCATATCTCGCTGCTATTCACTTTGGCTTTTATTGTTGCTTTGCTTTTTTTTGCAATGATGAAAATGCGCCGCAGAGCAATCTTGACCATATTTTTGTTAACCCCCTGCCTCGTTCTGCCGTTTTTTATTAATAATTTTAACAGATACTTTTTCCCGCTTTTTATCGGATTCGCCTTGGTGACTGCAGCGTGGTTAGCGGGGATAAAAAGGCGGGCCGTGAAATATGCTTCTATTTTTTTGATAATTTTGCTATCTACCTTGCAATTTTTTGACTTATCTTTTGGAAGCCATTTCCTTCCTTACCCGCTCAGAAAGGCCAATAAGGCGGTAGAAGATTCCATACCTGAATATGAAGACTGGGCCCGTCCTCCAGATTTCTACGATGAAGGGATAGCTGCGCAGCGCTTCTTTGATAACGTATACGCCTATAAAGAAGGTAACCTTCAGGATACAAGAGTTCTTTTAACGGGGAGGTGTTTTGACATCAAAAGAGGGGTATTCGAGTATGTATTTTTTGTTAGGTCTAACAGGGATATGATTAAAAGCTTATCTATCTGTAGTGTGCCTGATTATGAAGATTATGATTTCCTGATTGTGATGACATATAGGCCGCAGAGCGATGTTGATTGCGATACCCCAGATGTGGAATTTTTCAAATGGTTTGATTGCAGGAAACAATTTGTTCTCTATCGTCATTGTCCCGGCCCGCTTCATTTTTCCGCTTCTAAGAGAGAGCAGATGTGTGAGTTTTTCAAAAGGGCGCCGGTATTAGATTACCATATAGGGAAAAAATACGCATATTATCTATGCATAAATCCTAAGATGAAAAGCAAAAAAGACGCTAGCCGATGAAGAGGGTCTTGATAAGCAACATTTTTAGCTACATTATATTATCTCTGGTGCTGCTGGGAGGATCCCTGTATTTTTTATATAGAGCCGATACCGGCATCAAGAGAACGCCGTGGATTAAAACAGAAAATACGGCGTTCATCAAGGAAGGCAAACCTTTTAGGTTCATTGGGGCAAATGCCGTAAATATTGTTTTTTATGATGATTGGGGCCTAGATATCGAAAAAGCCATACGTGCTTCCAGGAAAAATAACATTTCTGTCTTAAGGATCTATCTGGATTGGGGATGGGCCAAGGACGAGGATATCGATAGAATTATAGATATATCCCGGAGGAACCGCACCCACCTTATATTAACATTAACCGATTGTTGTTGCAGCGGCGATCACGCTAGTTTAGAAAAATATTTTTATGTACATGCCCCCTTTTGCAACCTGACTAATAAACAATGTATTTTAGCTTTTAAGAGGAGGATTAAGCAGATAATTACCAGGAGAAATTCCGTAAACGGCATAATTTATCGCGATGACCCGACAATATTAGCTTGGGAGATTGCGAATGAATTGGAATATCGAAGGTTTTCTCATGGCGAAGTAAAACATTGGATAGAGGAGATATCGAACTATATCAAATCATTGGATGGGAGGCATCTTTTAACCATCGGCTTATCGATTGGCGAGTCCGATCTTAAGAATTACCCTCGGTTACCCCAGTTATTCGATGCCTTTAATATTGATTTTTTTTCGGTCCATTTCTATGCCTCTTCCCGTCAACAGGGGGAGCCCGTATATAGACTAAAGGATAATTATCCAGAGCAGCTCAGGTCCCTGGTAGATGCTTTTCTTATGATTGGCAAGCCGGTTATAATCGGTGAATTCGGCCTAAGTGATTCGGGGGATTTCAATTATAAGATGAGAAAAGATCCCCAATCCAAGAGCCGGTATAGTTTAGTATTTAAAGAAGCCATGGATGCCGCTTTTTCAGCAGGGGCTTCAGGAGTAATGTTCTGGGGGTGGGGCATTCCGGAGGAGGAATGCGTTCCCATGTGGTGGAATAATGAAAGCCACAATCAGGACGATAAAGAGTTCTGTTTTTTGTTAAGAAATTACGTTATGCCGCAGACCAAATATTATAATGGCAGACCATAAGAAAAAACTTCGCTATCTGTTATTGCTATTTATAATTTATAATTCGTTTTTTCTCAATAAGGCCTTTCATATTGACGACCCGTTTACTATCGGTATCGCAGAGGCAATAAATAAGAATCCGGTCATTGTGCCGTTTGAAGGAGATTCCATTGCCAGGATTATTGAAACCATACCCGTTGACCTTCTGGATAAGCCGCTGGCATTAGGAAATAATCCTTTGCTGATAGGGTATTATTATGCGCCTATAATCAGATTTCTCGGTGAGCGTGAGTTCTGGTTGCACCTTTTTCTTTTGCCGTTTTCCGTATTAGCAATCATATCAATGTACTTTCTTTCATCGAGATTCGTCGCTAGACCATTCCTGCCTACACTCCTTTTGGTTATAAGCCCGGTTTTCTTAATTATGTCCCAGAGTATTATGTTAGATATACCGCTTTTGTCTTTTTTTCTTCTTTCCGCCACAGTATTTATCTACGGAGTGGATAAAGACAACATTCCCTTGCTGTTTTTATCGGGCCTTCTGGCAGGATTGGCAAGCTTGATTAAATATTCCGGGCTCCTGCTTATTGCGCTCATGGCGCTTTATATCTTGATAAAACGTAAACAGAAACGCTATTATCTGTTTCTGCTTATACCTCTAGCGATATTTATCGTATGGTGCGGCCGCGACTTTTTATTTTACGGGAAGATATATTTTCTCGAAGTATTATCAGGGAAACTGCAAGCGATAAGACACCCGCCGCAAGGCGCATTCACGATGAGGATATTTGCCTTCCTGAGCTTTCTTTCCGGGGTGACAATCACTCCCGTATTTTTTCTTCCTTGGCTAACCAAGGTTAAGAGAAGAAAGGCGATATTATTGGTTTCTCTGGTAGCAGGATTCTTGCCAGTCTTGTTAAAAAATATTTTTATGGAATATACCGCCGTTGAAAAGACGTTTCTGGCGATGCTTTTTATATCGTCAACTTTCATAATATGCATTATGATTGAAGCCGGGATTAATTCCCTCTCGCGAAAATCACAGGATAATGATAAGGCATTCCTGGCTTTATGGTTTTTACTGGTATTGGTTTTTACCGTTGTTATCCAGTTCGTTGCAGCGAGATTCCTGCTTTTATTATTGCCACCCATGTTTATAATTATTTATCAGCAAGCAGAATCATCCGATGGGTTTTTAAGACCACTCTTTAAAAACACCTTCAAGATAGCGGTCTTATTTACGCTAGTCATTTCTACTGTTTTGGCGGCCGGGGATTATTACTCTGCCGGTTTATATCGAGACTTTATCGTTTCTTTGAAGAATGGCAACCGCCCATACAGGGAGATCTATATTTGTCCCGCCTCTTATTACTTCCATTTGGCCTGGGGATACGCATATTACGTATCTAAATATTATCCCGGGCTTTTATATTTAGATCCAGAACCGGCCTTAGATAAAAATAAAGAGCTTGTCTTTGTCGCTCCGACCCGGGGGGTGCTGCCCGTAGCCATCAATAAGATCTGTTGTAAGAAGATGAAGGAAGAAGATTACTCCAGGCATTTAATAAAGAGGGTTTGTTATAAAGGGAATGTAACGCTTCATCATCGTAATTTTCGAGCTGGCTTTTATTCTCATGACTGGGGACTTCTGCCGTTTCATCTATCGTTTTGCGAGGTGCCGCTGGAGGCGTTTGAGATCTACTCCCTTAACCCAAAAACAAGGTCAACCGGAGAATGAAAACTCTGTTTATGTTTAAAAGCGAGAATTTTCTAGCCCCCATCGGATTATGCACCATTTCAGCGGTTGCAAAAAAATACGGCCATCAGACGTATCTGTGCGAGACGAATTCAGAGAATACAATGCAGCGCATAGCCGATATCAAGCCCGATGTTATCTGTTATAGCTCCTCTACCGGAGAGGCCAAGCATTATTTTCGGTTAAATACCGAGATCAAAAATGAATTCCCGCAGGTATTTACGATTATGGGCGGGCCCCACCCCACATTTTACCCTGAGGTTATCTCTGAGGAGAAAGGCCTGGATGCACTTTGCATCGGGGACGGCGAGATAGCTTTTGTAAGCTTGCTTTCGGCGCTCTCCAGAAAGGAATCCATCGATGCCATCCCGGGGATTGTCACCAGGAATAATAGAAACATATTTACGGCCGGCGAGCTTACGGAAAACCTGGATATGCTGCCGCATCCAGATTTTTCATTAATTTACGATAATACCCCTTTGGGCAAATACCCCCTCAAGAGTTTTATTGCCTCCAGAGGCTGTTCTTACGATTGTACATATTGTTTTAATAAGGCCTGGCGTAATATCTATGTCGGCAAAGGAAAGATGGTGCGGCGCAATAGCGTAGATTACGTTATTGACCAGATTAAGCATGTGCAAGAGAAGTGGCCTTTAAGTTGCATTAAGTTCTATGATGACATTTTTTCGTACACCGCAGACGAATGGCTTGAGGAATTTTCCAAGAAATACAAGGAACGCGTGAACCTGCCGTTTTTTATCCTGACGAGAGCAGATCTGCTTACGGAAGAAATGGTAAAATTACTCAAATACGCCGGCTGCCGCACAATCAGCATGTCAATAGAATCGGGGGATCAAGGCATCAGGGCCCAGATGCTCGGGCGGCGCATGTCCGATAAACAGATTGTTAACGCCCATCGCCTGTGCGATAGATACGGGATTTACACCTTTGCTAACTGCATATTAGGCCTGCCGGGGACATCCGTTGGCGATGATATTAAATCGGTCGATCTGGCAATTAAGGCTAAAGCTACCTGGTCGGAATTCCCGATATTTTATCCATACCCAAAAACAGAACTCGGCAGGTATGCAATAGAGAAAGGGTTTTATAAGCCAGTTTATAAACAGATGCATACCTCCTATCAATATAGATCGCTTCTCAGCTGTTTTTCCGATAGAGAAAAAAACGCCCAGATGAATTTATCCGTATTGGGAGCGGTGGCCGTAGTTTTTCCTTATTTCCGGAGCCTGATTGTACGTTATTTAATATATCTGCCCCACAATCCAGTTTTTACATTGATTTATCATTTGGCAAAGACACATACATTCAGAAAAAAGATATATGTTACCAAAACGAATTTTTTAAGCTCGTTGCATATATTCCTGAGAAGCTTGAGGCAGGAGTGGTTTAGGCACGAGGATAAAAACGGATAGAATTATTACGGTGAGAAATAAAAAACAGGCATGCGCTATTAATGCAAGACAAGAAATGCTTAAAAGGCTGCAGTTGCCCTTAAGATATAATTATATAGCCTGTTTCTTGACCTTGGATTGCAACTTTAATTGTGATTACTGCATTAACTGGTTTAACGGCAGGAAGAAATATAAAGAAACAGGCATTTCCGGTAAAGAGTGGGTAGAGGGCCTAAATCGTCTCGATTGCCCCGACGACCTACCCGTTACCATCCAAGGCGGAGAACCGGCCATGCATCCGGATTTTATATGGATAATCAAAAATATCAGGATGGGTTTAAACATCGACATCCTAACCAATCTCTCATTTAATGTCGAGGAATTCATTAAGAGCGTTAATCCTCTCCGCTTGCGCAGGGAGGCGCCTTATCCCAGCATCAGGGTAAGCTATCATCCTTCCCATGCCGATTTAGACGTACTTATGACAAAGGTTTTAAAGATGCAGCATGCCGGGTTTTCCGTAGGGATTTTCGGTATTTTGCACCCCGGCTTCGAAGAAAATATTCTAAAGGCGCAACAACGCTGCAGAGAGGCGGGAATAGACTTTAGGACAAAAGAGTTCTTGGGTGAGTTTAGGGGGCGCATATACGGCACTTATCTGTATCCCGAAGCCATAGGAGGCAGTCGGCAGAAGAGTTGTTTTTGCAGAACGTCCGAACTTATTATCGGACCGGAAGGAAACATTTACCGGTGTCACCATGACCTCTATGAAGATTCTTCTAAGATAGGCAACCTTTTAGACCCGAACTTCGAAATTATAGATATATTTAGAGAATGTAGCCGGTTCGGAGAATGCAATCCTTGCGATATGAAGGTTAAGACGGACCGTTTTCAAGTTTATGGATATACTGCGGTTGAGGTAAAAGATATCCAGGGTAAAGGGGCGCAGTAAATTAATCCAAAGATGACGCATAGGCTCAAATCAATAAATAAGAATGGCATAGCAGTTCTTTTGCTTCTGGCGGTATTTACCTATCTTTTTTCGGTTTATGATATAAACTTTTACGGCCCTGATGACGCCATATATTTTGCTTATATTTCAAGCGTAGCCGAAGACGGGGATTTAAACGCCGCCGACGACATAGGCCAGCGCTATCCTTATTATCTTGATTCTGGCAAGATAGGGGTGTCCGGGACGTATAACCTGCCGGATTTCCATAACCACGGCGGGGTAGTTCTCTGGGTTCCTTTTTACGCCTACGCCAAGTTTATATATCGGGCCGCCTCAAAATTTAAAGTATCGAGTTTAAGCAGTGAAGGTTTATCGCGGATTATCAGGTGCGCCCTGTCATTCAGTACGGTTATCTTTGGATTTTGCGCCGTCATCCTTACCTATTTTTTATGCCGCAGTTTTTTTAATAAAAGTAATTCCTTGTTTTCTATTGCAGCAATAACTTTAGGGACCCCCTATCTTTATTTTATGTTGGCAGAGCCCGGAAATGCGAATATACTGGCGTCTTTGCTTTCGGTTGTTTCTATCTTGTTTTGCTGTTATTTAGTCAACGGAAGAAAGTCGGATTGGTTCTTGTACGGACTATTTTTTTCAATCTGCATAGCGGTTAAACTGGATTTATGGTTTCAACTGATATTCATCGGCTTGTTCTTTAGCGCTTTGATTTTATTAAAACAGGCGCCGCCTAGAAACATATTATATTTTATCTTAGGCATCTTGCCGGGCGCGGCATTGATTTTTATAAATAACTATATAAAATACGGAACGTTCCATATAGGTGAACTTGGAGTTCTAAATCTCAGAGAATCTTATTTTTTTGAGCAGCTATTTTCATCTTACCGCGGGATTTTTTATACCTCTCCCATCATTTACCTTTGCTTCTTAGGGGGCATCTTTATAATCGCGGATTTAGTAAAGAATAAGATTAACGCAGCAGGAGGCCGGTTTGATAGCAAGGGTAGAGAGGTAGACGCCGATTTGTTTTTTGTTATTCTGATTTTCTATGTCCTTATCAAGATATTTGTTATGTCAAAAAATTATGCCTGGGGAGGAGGAACTACCTCCGGCAGGCTGTTGCTTACAGAATTTCCTGTATTCGTACTGTTATTTAGCAGGGTATTAGAAATTAAAAATAGACGCTTGCGTTACGCAATCATTATTGCAGTTATCCCGTTCATCGCCTGGAATCTCCTTGCGCTTTCCGAATATATGACGGGGGTCGACTTTAAATACATTGTTAGGATGCCTCCGCTAAACATACGGATACCGATTATCAAAAGCGCTTTTTACGCCTTGTTTTATCCCAAGGAACTATATATAAAAATTCAATCGTGCTTTTCTTTGTTGATAATTGTTTTGGCCGGAATTTTTTATTTAGCTCCTATTTTATCAAGAGATAGGTCCTTGTCTTTTACAAGGCATAAGGCCGTGATGACAAGATTGCCTACGCCGCTTATTATATTCACAGTTTGTCTGTTTACGGGCTATACCGCTGTAACCTCTTCAAATATAATAAATAACTCGCGCAACTTAAGATTGCTAAAGAAGGACGGTTTCTTTGAAAAGACCAAGATAATAGCTCCGTATGAATTCGAAAAAGAGGAAAATATAGGCTCGATGAACGATATGATAGAATACTTCAGATTAAAGGGCGACCCGGAAAGGGCGGAAGGCATCAAGAGGCATAAAGAAGAAATCTATGGCAGCCCTAGATAAGTTCAAAATAGACAGTCACAAGCTCATTTATCATGTCCCTTCTCTGTATGCCTGGTTAAGGGGAGAAGATATCTATCCCATTTACATGGAGATAGGTCTTTATGGAGGTTGTAACCACCGCTGCATATTTTGCGCTTTTGACTTCTTGGAATATAAACCCCTGAGCCTTGATGCGGACGTGGCAAAAAGGTTTATATGCATGGCTGGCAAGAAAGGGACGAAATCCATTCTCTATTCGGGGGAAGGAGAACCGCTTCTTCATAAGGATATCGCGGATATTATTGCTTTTACAAAGAAAAGCGGTATTGATGCAGCCCTTGTGACCAATGGGGTTATGCTTGATGAGGAAAAGGCCGAAAAAACCTTAAGGCACCTGACATGGATGAAGGTAAGCTTAGATGCAGGCACCAAAGATACATATGCACTTATACACGGGACAAAAAAGGAAGACTTTGCTAAGGTAATCGGGAACCTTGAAAATGCCGTCAGGATTAAGAGAAAAAACAAATACGGTTGCAGCATAGGCGCACAGTATCTCTTATTGCCGCAGAATTACAAAGAGGTTAAAACAGCAACTAAGGTACTGCGCGATGCGGGGATAGATTATATGGTCATAAAACCATATTCTCAACATCCCTTTAGCAAAAATAGAATAGACTCCAGATTAAATCTTAAGAGGCTGGACTGTTTAGAAAAAGAGCTTGAGAAATGCTCGAATAACCGCTTTCAGATAATATTCCGCCGTCACACCATGGAAAGGCTCAAGGCAGACAGGCCGTATAAATATTGTATCGGTGCGCCGTTTACGGCGCTTATAACTACGGAGGGTAACATTTATCCCTGCAACATTTTTTTAGGGAAAAATGAATTTTCACTCGGGAATATTTACGAAAATAACCTTACTGAAATCTGGAAAGGGAAAAGACGCAAGGCGGTAATGGATTTTATCTATAAAAGATGGAAGATATCCAAATGCAGAAAGGCCTGCAGGATGGATGCAATTAACACTTATCTCTGGGAGCTTAGACATCCTGACAGCCATATTAATTTCATATAACAGCCGATGATGACTGACATAGCTGTTTCAATTTGCGTGCCTGCGTTTAACGAAGAAAAAACCCTGAGGGGAGCCGTTGAGGATTTATTAGAGACTCTGCACTCGAAGGTCGGGGGATTAGATATTATTATCGTTGATGACGGGAGCACGGATTCTACCACGCAGGTTTCCGTTCAGCTAATGAGGATGCATAAAAATATCAGGGTTATCCGGCATGCAAAAAGAATGGGCATCGGGGCAAGCTACAGAGATGCCTTAAAAATAGCCCGGGGGGATTATTTTACATGGTTCCCCGCAGACCATGAGAATTCAGCTCAGGAATTTATCCTCTGCCTGCCATATTTAAAAAAAGGCGCGATAGCAACATGTTATCATCGCGGACAGGACCCCCGGACATATTTGCGGCGTTTTATTTCCCGCGGTTATACCGTTCTTTTAAATATCGTTTTCCGCTTAAATCTAAAATATTACAACGGCTTGACAATATTCCCGCTATCGGCCTTGTCTCCGTCCGTTTCTCTTTGCGACGGCTTCTTTTTTACCGCCGAAAATATCATCAAGGCAGTCCGGAGAGGTTACAAGGTAATAGAACTACCGGCTCCGTTAAAGGGGCGCGCATCCGGAAGCTCCAGTGCGTTGACATTTTCATCTTTCAGACAGGCGATAAGCGATATCCTGCGTATTTTAAGGGGATAAGGATACATCGGATGGGTTTTAAGAGTTCAATACGCTACCTTAGAGTTATAGGCGCACTGTTAAAATCTAATTTTTTTAAACAGCGCTTACCCATTATCACGATCCTTGGGGTTACTAACCGCTGCAATCTTAGCTGTTGGTATTGTTATGGAGAGCATCCTTACCGTAGCCGATGTTGCGATTTCGGCACCGGTGAACTCCTTGAGATAGTAAGGGTTATGCGACAACTAGGCACGCAGCTATTACAACTGCAGGGAGGGGAGCCTCTCCTCCGCGAAGACTTGGATATCGTTATCGATGAGGCCCATCGTTTTGGGATGGCCTGCGACATGGTCACTAACGGCACTTTGGTTTTGAAGAAAACAGATATAGTCAGAAGGTTGGATAGAATCTGTATCAGTTTAGACGGGAGGCCGGGTCTGAACGATGCCAACCGCGGAGAAGGCGCATATGGGCGGGCCCTGGAAGGGGTAGAGTTTGCTTGTTCTTGCGGTTTAGCGGTTCGCCTTAGCGCTGTATTGACCGACAAAACCGCTGCTGAGGACATCGATTGGCTGATAGGTTTAGCGCGCAGGTATAAAATAACGGTTAATTTTTCACCGCCGTTTTATTTCCGCCCGCAGTTTAGTAAGAATGAAATGACTCCGCACCTCATGGCCGATGTCAAGCTAAAGTCTCTCCTCCAACATATTATATATCGCAAGAGAGAAAAAGCGCCCATACAATTTAGCCTTGCCAGTTATGGCCTCGCCTTAAACTGGCCGTTTACATATAAAAAACGCACCGCAACCCAACAGGAGCTTCCTGCCGGTACCGGATATCCTAAATGCTACCACGGTGACCGTGTTGTATTTATTGACAGTGACGGTAGCGTTTATCCGTGTTGTAATTTTTGGGGCAGGGCGTATGGCAACATTCGCAACGACGGCATTAAAGCAGCGGTCGGGAATATAAGCAGGGATAATTGCAGAGCTTGCTATATACCGGCTTATATAGACAGGAACCTTATCTTTGGAATAAATTTTAATGCATGCGGGAATTATGTAAAATACATTATAAGGGGACAGATATGATTGATAAAGGCAATTGGTATAAACTGGAAGACGCAGAAAAGCTACCGCCTCGGGCGAAGAACCTTTTAATGCGCAGATACGTAAATCCGGGTATGGTGAAGTTATTCGGGTTGCTGGGTTTTGAGGAGGTGTGGGCTTCCTCTGCAGAAGGGATGTACATTACCCTAAACGATGGAAGGCGCATATTGGATATGACGGGAGGTAACGGCGTCCTGGGGTTAGGGCATAATCATCCCAGGATATTGTCTGTTCGCGAAAAGATAGCCAGGGAAAAAAGACTGGAAATCTGTAAGGCCTTTCTCTCTCCCTATGTCGCTGCTTTGGCAGCTGATATCTCGAGTCTCTTGCCGGAAGATTTAGACTATTCATTTTTTTGCAATAGCGGTGCCGAAGCAGTGGAGGGCGCATTAAAAACAGCCGAGAAGTGTTACGGGGGCTCGCGTAAAGGTTTGATATACACGGATCACTCCTTTCACGGCAAGACGCATGCGGCCATGTCCGTATCAAGCCTTGATGAATCACGCAGCTATTTTCAATTGTTAGAGCAGTGTTACCGGGTGCCCTACGGTAGCATCAACGCCTTTAAGGAAATGATAGAGAAGCATAGACAGGATGTCTGTGCCTTTATAGTTGAGGCAATTCACGGAACACGCATTATTTTCCCTCCGGAGGGATATATGCGGGAAGTGCGCGACATCTGTACGAAAAACGAGGTGGTGCTGATACTCGATGAGATATATACGGGATTCGGAAGAACGGGATACTGGTTTGCGTTTGAGGCCGAAGGAATTGTCCCAGATATAGTATGTTACTCTAAGGCCTTCGGAGGGGGCAAGGCGAGTATAGCCGGTTATACTGTGCGACGGCCGATATTCTTACGAGCCTACGGTAGCACAAAAGACTGCATGATGCATTCCTCTACTTTTAGCGGTATGACAGAAGAATGCGCTACCGCGATCGAGGCGTTAAACATATTCAAAGAAGAGGGATTGATAGAAAAAAGCAGGAAACTCGGCGGGTACCTCGGAGAGCGCCTGTCCGCCCTTAAAATAAAATACCCGGAGCGCGTTAATGACGTGAGGGGTAGAGGTCTATTGTGGGGAATCGAGCTTAAACCCGTTTTTGGGTTAAATAGGATATCTAAGAATATTTTTTCTGAAGATAATCAGACATTGGCTAGCCTAACCGGAGCGATTGTTTTGGCAGCCCTGTTCGGCCGGTATAATCTTCTGGCCTATCTGGGATTTACCAGGCGTAACCTCATTGTTTTTTCTCCCGCCCTGATCGTCAACAGGGAAGAGTTAGACAAAGCAGTTTCCGTCCTGGAAGAGGTCCTTAAGACCCCCTGGCCGGTTCTTATAAGTTCATTTTTAACAAAGCGAACCATAAAGCCATGAAGGTACTGTTGACAGTCCCTGCCGTTGATACTTGCTATGAGCGCGTCCCGAGCATTGGGCTTATGAACCTCTACCTTATAGGCAAGAGGCTTGGGTGCGATATTGAATTATTGGATATATCCGACCTGCCTTATCAGAGAGGACTACGCAGGCTTTTGGCAAAGCGATATGATGTGATCGGCATTTCGTGCAACTTTACTAACGCCGCCCCCTACTGTATGCAATATGCCAGAGAGATAAAAGAAAAATACCCCGATACGCTCGTCATCTCCGGAGGTAATCATGCCACCCTCGTTCCGGAAGACCTTTTATTTAACAAATACGATTATATTCTCTATGGGGAAGGGGAGTTGGTCTTTGCAGATTTTATAGGCAGGATTCTAAAGGGCAAGCCCGCAGATGATATGAGCGGGATCTTCTATTTAAAGGGGGGCAAAATAATAAGGAACGCCCCCCGCCAGCCCATAGAGGACCTGGATACCCTGCCGTTTAATGATTATTCTGATTTTGACCTGGAGTATTATTTCCGGCGTTCAGGCCTGCGCTACATAAGCATGGAAACCTCTCGCGGTTGTATCTATAATTGCTCGTTTTGCTCTACCGTGAAGATGTGGGGGCATAGATATAGACATAAGAGCCCGGAGAGGGTGCTTAGCGAATTCAGGGTTGCCGGGAAGCTAGGACTTGACTTCATATTTGTAGAAGACGATGACGCGGCACTTGACGAAGATAACCTGCGCAGCTTCTGCGGACTGCTGGCTCGCGAAGATATAGGCGTGCCCTGGGGGATGGGGGTAGGCTCCGCGTCCATCAAGAAAGAATCTACGTTTGACCTTATAGCGAAAGCAGGATGCGTTAAGGTTAATGTAAACATAGAATCGGCTAATCCGCGCATTTTGAAGGAATACCGCAAGCCTTATGCCATAGAAGATAACAGGGCCTTATGCGAAAATTTAAAGAAGAGGAAAATCCTAATTCATAATCATGGTATAATTGGCTTGCCTGGCGAAAGTATAAAAGAAACGCTTAATACCTATTTTTACCTTATCAAGACATCTCCGCTTTGGCATATCAGTATCTTGGAGCCGAGGCCCGGATCCGATTATTGGAGAAGATGGGATAAAAAGGGAGACGTTAGGCAATATAGGCTTTTTGGCAAGGCCAATGTTATACTAGGCCGAAAGAAATTAGCTAGTTATTTATTATACAGGATTTTTGCTCTATTTTATTTTTTGAATCCCGCCCGAGTTTACAAGGCGCTCTTCGGAGCTGATAAAGGCACAAGATACAGTTATCGTGTGCAGTATTATGTCGCTTACAGAACCGTAAAGGCGAACCTTTTTAACCTTTTTTCGGCTAAGATCAACGATGTTAAATAGTTTTTATAAAAGCACAGAAAAAAAATATTTTTTGTTTTTTTCTTTTGTATTATTCGCCTCGCTGTTTATTATTTATTTTCCTTGCGTTCATTATCCCCCTCTGAGCGATTACTGGGAAAACTTTTATTTTTATCAACATCTCGATAAGCTCCCCGGAACAATAAAATGGCTCCATGTTTTAAACCATGATCCTTTTGAGCATATGCGTTATCAGCCCTTATCGCGCATATTCTCTTATTTTTTATATCTGACATTCGGCTCCAACTTCATCTTTTACAATATTTTAAACTTCATCTTTTATTTTTTGAGCCTCTTGATCCTCTACAGGTTCGCCCTTTATTTTATCAAGGATAAGATTCTCATCGCAGCATTCATCTTTCTCTACGCTTTTCTATTCAATCACTTTGATATCCTGCTGTGGTCCTGTCATATACATATCATCGCGGGCTTCTCTTTATTTCTGCTGGGATTTATTGCCTTCATGGAATACCTTAAAAAGGGGGGGATGCATTTAGTTTTAGCGAGCGCGCTACTTTTCTTAATAGGAATGTTCTGTTATGAAAGTTTCTTCCTCTGGCCCCTCGGGATTGTCATATTGTCCTCTATAAAAAGCCTTAGAACACAAGGAAAGCACGCGGCCAAGCCGCTTAAAAAGCCCATTTTCTTAATATTGGCAAGCGTTTATATTTTTTATTTTCTCGCCTTTCTTTTCACACGCTCTTTAAAAACATACATTAACCCCCGCTATAGTTTCTACGATTTTTTACAACCGCATGTCTTTGTTCTATCTGCCCTCTCTGTAATTTTTAATATTTACAACAATCTCGCTGTAGCTATCCTTCCCATAATCGTTTTCCCCCTTAAGGTGGCAGAAAATATATATATGGCCGGTCCGTTGATTAATTATATCAACCGAGGTAATAATTGGTTTGTTTATTCGATGGGCGGCTTATTTAGCTTGATCGTAGCAGCGCTCTTTGTTTATCTCTATAAAAAAAGATACGTTGAAGAATGGAAGATAATAGTTTATTTCTTATTTTTGCTAACCGCAGAACCTTATATAATTTTTTTCTGCAGGCTTCTTGATAACGCCTTAGGATATTGCCTCAGCGAATTCAGGTATCAGTATATACCCAACGCCTTTATTATCTTAACTGTTGCTTTTATCATTGAAAGGTTCGTTAAGCCATCCAGGCGCAGGAAGAAATTAATATTTGCCTTTTTGGCGCTAATCTTTTTCTTAAACATTGTTTGTATCCACAGGGTCATGAACATATATAATTACCATCTTTCCGGGCTTCAGAGGATGATCTCCAGCATCAAAAGAGGCATAGGCCAAGGGTATATAAACAGCAGTAACAGGTTGTATATAGATGAGGACCTGCCGGATTACCTGCCGCATTTATGTTGGAACATTGAAATGGGGGAATTATTTATTCCCAATGGCAATTATAAATGGATGTTTTCAGAGAAAGAGATGGAGAATTTTACAGATGCCCCTCAGAATGCCAGATGGGTTATCAGCAAAGAAAACTTCGGTGTTATTGACAAAAGCCAGGAGAGCCTTTCCGGAAAAGGTAGGAAGATAAATACTATCAGAGATAAATACTATATTACGCCAGGCAAGGACTACGTCTATATTGAATTAGGGTATCGCTACCGGAGGGAGGGGCGCCATGACCGCGAGAGAAGGATGTTTGAGAAGGCGCTGGAGTTGAATCCGAGAAATGAAGAAGCTAGGGGAGAACTATACCGCTGCCAGAGTAAGGGAACAGCGCTGTTTTAATCCTGAAACAGGAGGCCGGGGTTAAGTGTTAAAGATGGTTTTAAGGGTAATAAACGCTAGGGGGAATCTAATATTTTTTTTTCTGCTTCTTGGAGGCCTATTCCTGGCAGCTTATCCCTCATTTTTCTATCCGCCCTTAAGCGATTATTGGGAGATGTTTTATTCTTTTCATAATCTAGGGCGTTTCCCCGGACAGATAAAATGTCTGCATATTCTGGGCTTTGACCCGCTAGAGCAAGTAGGATTCCGTCCGCTTGCAAACTTATTCTACTATATTTTTTATCTTTTATTCGGCTCCAACTTCATCTTTTACAATATTTTAAACTTCATCTTTTATTTTTTGAGCCTCTTGATCCTCTACAGGTTCGCCCTTTATTTTATCAAGGATAAGATTCTCATCGCAGCATTCATCTTTCTCTACGCTTTTCTATTCAATCACTTTGATATCCTGCTGTGGTCCTGTCATATACATATCATCGCGGGCTTCTCTTTATTTCTGCTGGGATTTATTGCCTTCATGGAATACCTTAAAAAGGGGGGGATGCATTTAGTTTTAGCGAGCGCGCTACTTTTCTTAATAGGAATGTTCTGTTATGAAAGTTTCTTCCTCTGGCCCCTCGGGATTGTCATATTGTCCTCTATAAAAAGCCTTAGAACACAAGGAAAGCACGCGGCCAAGCCGCTTAAAAAGCCCATTTTCTTAATATTGGCAAGCGTTTATATTTTTTATTTTCTCGCCTTTCTTTTCACACGCTCTTTAAAAACATACATTAACCCCCGCTATAGTTTCTACGATTTTTTACAACCGCATGTCTTTGTTCTATCTGCCCTCTCTGTAATTTTTAATATTTACAACAATCTCGCTGTAGCTATCCTTCCCATAATCGTTTTCCCCCTTAAGGTGGCAGAAAATATATATATGGCCGGTCCGTTGATTAATTATATCAACCGAGGTAATAATTGGTTTGTTTATTCGATGGGCGGCTTATTTAGCTTGATCGTAGCAGCGCTCTTTGTTTATCTCTATAAAAAAAGATACGTTGAAGAATGGAAGATAATAGTTTATTTCTTATTTTTGCTAACCGCAGAACCTTATATAATTTTTTTCTGCAGGCTTCTTGATAACGCCTTAGGATATTGCCTCAGCGAATTCAGGTATCAGTATATACCCAACGCCTTTATTATCTTAACTGTTGCTTTTATCATTGAAAGGTTCGTTAAGCCATCCAGGCGCAGGAAGAAATTAATATTTGCCTTTTTGGCGCTAATCTTTTTCTTAAACATTGTTTGTATCCACAGGGTCATGAACATATATAATTACCATCTTTCCGGGCTTCAGAGGATGATCTCCAGCATCAAAAGAGGCATAGGCCAAGGGTATATAAACAGCAGTAACAGGTTGTATATAGATGAGGACCTGCCGGATTACCTGCCGCATTTATGTTGGAACATTGAAATGGGGGAATTATTTATTCCCAATGGCAATTATAAATGGATGTTTTCAGAGAAAGAGATGGAGAATTTTACAGATGCCCCTCAGAATGCCAGATGGGTTATCAGCAAAGAAAACTTCGGTGTTATTGACAAAAGCCAGGAGAGCCTTTCCGGAAAAGGTAGGAAGATAAATACTATCAGAGATAAATACTATATTACGCCAGGCAAGGACTACGTCTATATTGAATTAGGGTATCGCTACCGGAGGGAGGGGCGCCATGACCGCGAGAGAAGGATGTTTGAGAAGGCGCTGGAGTTGAATCCGAGAAATGAAGAAGCGGTTTTTGTATTGGAAGAGTTAAGGATGAGGTAACGAGAGTCGGGCGCAGCGGGGTTTAGAAATATTTTTCTATGACATATATTTATAGAGTATAATTATTAAAATGCGATTGATTAGAGCTAAGGTTGAGAGATCAGTAAATATGAGGTGGTATTCAGTAAGGAAAACATATTGTGTATAAAACAACCTTTCTCCAGAAGATAGGCCTGATTCTTGTAGGGATATTTTTATGCGCTTTGATTATTGAAGTAAGTTTACGTACCGCAGGATTTTTAATTATATTAATGCGGGAACGCGATAATGCCGCATCTTTGAGAGATAAAGGGGCTTATCACATTCTATGTTTAGGAGAGTCTACTACCGCCTTGGGGGGGGAATCGTCTTGGCCCGCGCAGCTGGAGACTGTTTTGAATGAACGTAACAGCGGCATTAGATTTAAAGTAATAAATGGCGGGAGAGAGGATATTGATACCGCTACCATTTCCTCAACATTAGAAAATACGCTTGTTAAATATCATCCCGATATGGTTATATCCATGACAGGCATCAACGATGGTCCCCGTACAGTGCCCCACGAATACCTCGTACTCGTAAATAAAAAGCCATTTTTTTCGAGACTTAGAGTCTATAAATTAGCGAAAGCGATTTTTTTGCATATTATGAACAAAGCGAGGGAAATGGGTATTTATAAAACCCGGGTTTCTCTGAATAATCGGGTTTCTAGTTATGCTGATGCGGGCTACAGGAGCAAGCGTTTTAGGAAAACAGAGAATATGGCACTTGATACTTTGAAAATCGACCCCAACAATTCCGAGGTCTATAATGAATTAGGGCATCTCTATAACAATCTTAATAGGGTCCGCGAGGCAGAAGAGATGTTCAAGAAGGCCTTGAAGATCTCTCCGGTGATGTTTAGTGCATATGACGGACTGGGGGCTTGTTATGCTAGCCAGAGCAGGTACGGCGAGGCAGAAGAGATGTTCAAGAAGGCATTGAAAATCGACCCCAACAATTCCGAGGTCTATAATGAATTAGGGAGGCTCTATAGCAAAACAAAAGACTATCATCAGGCAACAGTGATGTTTAAAAAAGCAATGAGCTTAACGATTGCCGAGTCTTCTCAGGATAATGAAATTGACGCAAGGCAAGAAGAGCGCGCCTATAGCGAAACAGAAGAAGCATATAGAAAAGCAATAGAGCTTACGCCGCTCGACTATAATAAATACATAGTGCTAGGGTCTTATTACCGAGAGCAAGAAAGATATGCCGAATCGGAAAAAATTCTTAAAGAGGCCATTCGTATAGCCCCAGATAATGCAAGGGCCTATTTTGAATTAGGAACTTGTTATATTAACCAGCATAGATATAAGGAACAAGAGAAAATGTTCAGGAAGGTAATCGAGATTAACCCATCTGACAGTGCTGCCTATTGTGAATTGGGTCATCTTTATAGCAGTCATCAGAGATACGGCGAGGCAGAAGAGATGTTCAAGAAAGCAATAGAGCTTGCCCCGTACGAAATTGAGGCCTATCTAGGATTAGCCACTTGCTATAGAGAGCAGGGCAAGCTTGAAGGAGTAGAAGAATTAGCCAATTTGCTCAGGAAAAGAGAGATACAGCACGACCGCATTTACGGCATCATAGCCCTCTCTTATTTAGATGAGGGGCAATTCAAAAAGGCAGAGATTTTTATTAAGAAAGCAAACGAATTCAGGGCCAAGTATTACAATCCCGTAACTTACTATAACTACAGAAGAATCAAGAAGATTGTTACAGAAAGAGGAATTAAATTTGTCTGTATGCAGTATCCGATGCGCAGCATAGAACCTTTGAAAAAGATTTTTGACTCTAACGAAGACATCATCTTCGTAAGCAACGAAAAGATCTTCAAGGAAGAGCTAAAAAAAGCCAGATACGAAGACCTCTTTGTAGACAGTTTTGGTGGCGAGTTTGGTCATGCTACTGCCCGCGGCAATAGGCTTATTGCCGAGAATCTCGCGGATACCATAATCAAAGAGGTCATCAGTAAATAGCCCTGCAGTATATATACAAATGCCGATTAAGCAAAAAGTAAGCCTGGTATTATTTGGGATATTGCTGTGTTGTTTTATTCTTGAGTTGGGGCTGCAATTGTCGTCTTTCGCATTCCTGTCATTAAGAAAGCATAAAAATAAAACACCACTTAAATCTTTATCTAATGGTGTCAGCTACTGTATTTTATGCCTGGGTGAATCAACCACAGCCTTAGGAGAAGATAGCTCTTGGCCTACGCAACTCGAAAAGATATTAAATGAGAATAAGAACGGAATAAGTTACAAGGTTATAAATATGGGTAGAATGGCGGTTGAATCCTCAGCTGTGCTGTCGCTCCTAAAAGCAGACTTGGATAAATACAATCCTGATATGGTAATTACTATGATAGGCGTGAATGACTGGGTAGGGACCATACCGTATCAAGATTCTCGGGTTTTTAGAATCAAGTTATTTATAAGCAGACTGAAAAGCTACAAATTAGCAAGATTAGTTTGGCTGCATACGATAAATAAGGTTAATCAGGCGGCGCAATCTAAGAAGCAGAAGGATGGGGGGTCTCTTAGAATTTCATCTATTTCTAGCGGCGGAAAGCAGTTAGGTGCAGAAGCGGCTTTATCTAACGGGCAGGCATTCGTTGAGTTAGGGTATTATTATTATGAGAGAGGGGAATATAAAGAAGCAGAGCATGCTTTTAAGAAAGCAATAAGTGCGGATTCCCAGGATGCAGCTGGGCATATCGGCTTAGGGCAATGTTATAGAGAACAGGACAGGAATAAAGAGATGGAGAAGGCGGCAAAACAAGCGATTAGGCTTGACCCCGGCAACGCAGATGCCTATATCCTGCTTGGAAATGCCTATCAGGATCGGGAAGATTACCGGAGTGCGGAAGAGGCGCTGAAACAGGCCGTCGAACTTAATCCGAGGTGGGAACCCGCTTATACAGAATTAGGAAGTTGTTATAGGAAACAAGGAAAGGTAAAAGAGGCGCACGACCTAGCTAAAAGAATTATAAAGGAAGGGCTGGTTAATGATCGTCTTTATGGTTTTGTGGCTACTTCTTATGTGGAGGAAGGCAGATATTATGAAGCCGGCGAATATTATAGAAAGGCAGAAGAATTTCGGTTGAGATATTATAATCCTGCTACGAGGCACAATTATAATAAACTCAGAGAAATCCTGGTAGAAAGAGGAATTAAATTTGTCTGTATGCAGTATCCGATGCGCAGCATAGAACCTTTGAAAAAGATTTTTGACTCTAACGAAGACATCATCTTCGTAAGCAACGAAAAGATCTTCAAGGAAGAGCTAAAAAAAGCCAGATACGAAGACCTCTTTGTAGACAGTTTTGGTGGCGAGTTTGGTCATGCTACTGCCCGCGGCAACAGGCTTATTGCCGAGAATCTCGCGGATACCATAATCAAAGAGGTCTCTTGGAAGGAGTAATTCATGCGACATGCCAGGCTTCGTTATAAGATAGCAGTGGTATCCTTGGCGATCTTTTTTTCTTTTTTTGCGCTTGAGGCGGTGATGCGTCTCGAAGAATCTATAACTATTTCATTAAAACACTACAAAAATATACAATTTCCCAAAAATGAAGGTGTATATTGCATTTTGGCCCTCGGTGATTGCACTACTGCATTGGGAGGAATGGATTCTTGGCCAGCGCAGTTAGACAAAGTATTAAATGCACAGAATACAGGCGTAAGATTTAAAGTAATAAATAAAGGCAGAACAGATACGGACACCTCGGTCATCGTTTCAAAGCTGGATGACCTGCTAAATAAAATTAAGCCAGATATGGTTGTCGTAATGAGCGGTATCAACGATGGCATACGCGATACACCTTATGATAATTTAGAGATTCCTAATAAAAAGAGGTATCCTCCCCAGTTAAAGATATATAACTTAACGAGAAAAATTTACTTAGCAATTGTTAAAAATATTAAAAGAACAAGATATAGCCGCAAGAGCAATATTTCTAAAAACTGCGAATCCGGAATTATTAATAATGGTAATTCTTATGCATTTGGGAAGCAATACAATAGGGCGGAGGCGATATTTAAAAGAAAAATAGAGATTAATCCCCGGGATGATGAGGCATATCTTAGGCTGGCGCGTTATTATAAAAAGAACGGGGCTTATTCTCAGGCAGTAGAAGCACTTAAAAAAGCTATAGCCTTAGACCCTAAGAATTACAAGGCCTATATCGAACTGGGAGATTGTTATAGTTCTCATGATGCATTTGTCGAAGCAGAAGAGACATATCAAAAGGCGATAGAGTTAGCACCTGAAAATCACGTAACTTATATGATGCTCGGCTATTGTTATAGAGATCAAAGAAAACATCAACAGGCAGAGGCAATGTTTAAGAGAGCCATAGTAATAAACCCTAGAAGCGACTGGGCATATGGGGAGCTTGGAAATCTTTACGCTGGTTCTAAGCGATGTGCTGACGCAGAAAAAATGTATCAAAAAGCAATAGAGCTTGATCCGAGGCACATCAGCGTTTATGTTGAATTGGGCAGTTGCTATATGCAGGAAAATAAAATCAGCGAGCTGGAAGAGTTGCTGGAGCAGGCCAAAAAAAGAAATATTTACAATGACCGTTTATATGCGCTTGAGGCCCTGTATTATAGGGCCCAAGGAAATGATAAAAAGGCAGAGATTTTTATTAAGAAAGCAAACGAATTCAGGGCCAAGTATTACAATCCCGTAACTTACTATAACTACAGAAGAATCAAGAAGATTGTTACAGAAAGAGGAATTAAATTTGTCTGTATGCAGTATCCGATGCGCAGCATAGAACCTTTGAAAAAGATTTTTGACTCTAACGAAGACATCATCTTCGTAAGCAACGAAAAGATCTTCAAGGAAGAGCTAAAAAAAGCCAGATACGAAGACCTCTTTGTAGACAGTTTTGGTGGCGAGTTTGGTCATGCTACTGCCCGCGGCAACAGGCTTATTGCCGAGAATCTCGCGGATACCATAATCAAAGAGGTCATCAGTAGATAAGAGCAGCGGCAGTATGGATAGGAAAAGTCGAAAGGTATATGGATAAAAAACGCGGAATAGATTATTTGAAATTTAAAGCGAGCTGGATTAGGAAAAAAATATTGGAAATGGCAGTTAAAAGCGGCGGGGGGCATATCGCTCCCTCCTTTTCATGCGTCGAAATACTGACGGCGCTTTATTATTGCGGAATATTAAATGTTGATCCTAAACGTCCGCGATGGCCAGGGCGTGATAGGTTTATTTTAAGCAAAGGACACGCGGCTTTAGCTCTCTATGCTATCCTGGCGGATAAGGGATTTTTCCCCAGGTCAAAATTAATGACTTTTACCCAAGCAGGAAGCAGTTTGGGCGGGCACATTGAGAATAATGTGCCCGGCGTTGAGGCCTTGAGCGGTTCACTCGGCCACGGTTTATGCATCGCAGCCGGAATATCCTTAGCGGCGAAGATGGACCAAAAGAAACATTTTGCCATAGCCTTGCTGGGAGACGGGGAATGCCACGAGGGTGCAGTATGGGAAGCGGCAATGTTTGCGTCTCAGCAGCGTTTAAATAATTTAGTTGCTATCATCGACCATAACGGCCTCTCGGCTACGGATTTTCTTAATAATTATCTAAAAGTTGAGCCGTTGGACGGAAAATGGAAATCTTTCGGATGGGAAGTCAGAATAATAGACGGTCATTCTTATCGCGAGATCCTTTCGTCGTTTAGTGATATCAGGAGGAGAAAATCCGAAAGACCCCTGGCAATAATAGCTTTAACCACAAAAGGCAAAGGTATTTCGTTTATGGAAAATAAGCCTATCTGGCATTTCCGCGTACCCACGGGCAAGGAATTAAGGATGGCGAGAGAGGAGTTGTTTTGAATCGGCGAGAGAAGAGAGGAATGAAATACTGGATTAGAGGAATGAGAGATGCCTTTTTCGAATCTCTTTATAGCATAGCCCAAAAAGATAAAAAGGTAATTTTGGTTACCGCCGATACCGGAGCGATATGTCTCGACAGATTCAGGAAGAATTTAAATAAACAATACATTAATGTAGGCATAGCGGAGCAGAACATGGTCGGCTTAGCCTCGGGATTGGCCTTATCAGGCAAGACCGTATATGTTTATGCCATATCTCCTTTTGTGACAGCGCGTTGCTTTGATCAGGTAAAGATAGATTTATGTTGTATGGATCTTCCGGTCACCGTCGTAGGGATAGGCGCTGGATTCGATTACTCTACGTTAGGACCAACGCATCATGGAACGGAAGATATCGCATTGATGAGGACGTTGCCAGGGATGACAATTTATAGTCCGAGCGACAGCCTGAGCGCAAGCTTATTTGCAAAAATAAGTCATAAACATAAAGGGCCGGCGTATATCAGGCTCGATAGGGAAGGTCTTCCGGCAGTGTATAAAAAGAAAGAAGACATTGATGCTAACGCCGGGTTTTCTTTATTGAAAAAAGGCGGAGATTTATGCATTATCAGCACGGGCAGGATGGTTTATAATTCGCTGGAGGTCTCCAAAAGATTATCCCAGAAGGCGATTAGCGCAAGCGTAATCGATTTATTTAGAATCAAACCCCTTAATGCAGAAGAGATATTGAGGAAAATCGAACATAACAAGCATATCGTGACAATAGAGGAACATTTTACTACTGGGGGGATCGGGAGCGCCATGGCCGAGGCATTATCCAGCGCGAGGGGCGCAGGGCATTTTTTGAAATCTATCGGTATACCGGATAAGTTTTGCAGAAGGTATGGTTCGCGAGAATATCTGAAATGTTTAAATAAACTTGATACCGATAACTTAGTCAAGGTTATTGAGAGATGGGTGAGGGGCTAGGGTTTTTGTTGAACGATAAAAGTTTTTTAAAAGCCGCAAATTGGAACTAAAGTTGTTGTCTCTTGTTATCCCGGTGTACAATGAAGAACCCAATATGGCAGAGGTTTGTTCGGGCTTAAGGACAACATTGGATTCCTTGTGTTTTCCTTACGAGATTATTGTCGTAGATGACGGCAGCAAAGATAGGACGTTTTCAATTCTGCGAGGCATCCAAGCCAACGATAGTCGCATAAAGGTTGTAAGGCTTGCTAAAAACTGCGGTCAGGCATATGCGTTCTGGGCAGGTTTTGATATCAGCAAGGGGGACGTCATCATAACTATGGATGGTGATTTACAGAATGATCCGGCAGATATCCCTTTGTTCTTAAAAGAGATTGAGAAGGGCTTTGAGGCCGTAAACGGATGGAGGCATGCTAGGAATGATAGTTGCGTAAGAAAATCTATTTCCTGTCTTGCAAACTGGTTTATTGGATTAAAGACAGGTGTCAAATTGCATGATTACGGATGCGCCTTTATGGCAATAAGGAGGAGTTTAATGGATCGCCTCCTAAGCCGAGGCAGAGGGTGTCGTTTTATCAAGCCTTTGATTGCTTGCTTAGCTCAATCAATAGGCGAGATTAGAATAAGGCATCATCCGCGTAAACACGGCAATTCAAAATACAGTCTTTTAAAGATATTTAAAACAGGATTACATTTCGCGCTCAGTTTTAAAGCAAGGCTGTTCAAAAGACAGGCGTCCCGTTTTATCATCGAAAATCCTAGGTATTTAGGTTCAAAAACGTGAATAATCCTGCAACTTCAGAAAAAGAAGATTCTAGGTACCCTGAGTTTTTTAGATTTTAGCAATCCCAAGCAAGCCGTCAACTTGTTTAATGATGAAAGGGCCCAAACTGCTATCGGATTAGGTTATGAATAAAGCTCAACGGTACGCTTTATTTTCGGTGCTTTTCATAATCCTTGTTACCGCGATTCTATTCCTGCCGGCCATGCTCGGTCTAAAAGGCATATTCCACGATGATTTAGCATTAGAGGTTTTCCCAAGGCATTTTTTTCTTGCTACCAACCTTCAAAAAGGTATCCTCCCGTTGTGGAACCCGCATATATGGTGCGGGGCCATTCCGTTTTGCGCGCGTTACTACGCCGATACCTATTACGTAATACTCTGGCCGTTTTATTTAATGGCCAATTTAAAGAATATAAATCATGCCTATTGGTTTCTTTATTTGATACCGCTTTTGCTGCATTACATATTAGCTGCCAGCGGAATGTTTTTTTTGCTGAGAAAAGCGCTAAGATGCGATTTCTTCCCGGCGATACTCGGAGCGCTTGCATACATCTATAGCCCGACATTTGTTTACGCATATGTCTGGCTAAAAATAGTAATATTGCAGGCATGGCTTCCCTGGTTTCTGCTTCTTTACATAAAAACAATTGAGGACTTTAGGCCGTGGAAACTTATATTAACGGCGCTTATTTTTGTTTTTATGTTGACGGTGGGCGCCCCAAATTATATGCCATTCGTAATATTTATCTGGATAGCCGTCATTATTATATATTTTTTACAGGCCGTTAAGCAAAGGCAATTAAAGCGGGCCTTCGGTTATCTTTTTATAGCAGGAGGCATAATAGTCTTAGGGCTGGCGCTGAGCGCAGTTTATCTCCTGCCTGTGGCAGATGGGGTTAGTTACACTCTTGCCCATATGAGGCTTTCGCCCGAGGAGGCGCTTTTGTCTCCCGACAGCGTATTGCCGCCTTTTTATCTCGCCACTCTTTTTGCCCCTAATCTATTCGGTAATATAACGGGGTCAAATTTTACCGTCCCCCCATTAAAATTCTATGATGCCAATATGAGCGGCGGGTTAGCGGTGATGTTTCTCGTAACGCTCGCCTTCTCGCTGTCCTTTATAGTCCCAAACGATAAACGGCGCTATTGGGTTATAGCAATGGCGGGCTTGTGTTTTTTTGCCGTTATTTGCATGTTAGGAGATCACCTGCCGTTTTATCGTTATGTAATCGGGTCGCTCCCCCTGGTTAATATTTTTCCTTATCCCATTCGCTATAGGATGATTCAGTGTTTTGCGGTGGCGGTATTGGTCGCCTTGGGTGCAGGATTTTTGGTCGGAGATAAGAGTTTCAAATCAATCTCACTTATAAAAAGATGGGCTTGGTTGTACCTGCTTATTTCTTTCTTTATTGTTGGCTTGGCCTTAATCCAACCTCAAAAAAGCATCTATTCTTCGGCCTGGACAGGAGAAGGCGCTAATATAGTTGACGGGTATCTGCTTTCAAGAGAGCCGGTAGGAATTTATTCTCCTGACACGGCAAGAGTCAAGAAGGTGGGAGTGTTTTTTAGCGGTCCCTCGAGCGGAGAAATAAGATACAGCAACGGACCTATAGATGGTCTCGGAGAAAAATGGAAAAGGGTTTCTAGTTACAGCGTTCCAGCTAAAGGCTGGTTTGAATTTGAGGTAGATGTCGGACCCGGCAAGTTTATTTATATTTATCCCGAGAGGGGTAACGGCGCCATAGGATACAAATTACAGAAGGGAGACCCCACCTCTTTTGTTTATCAAAAAGTATGGAGGGAAGAAATAAATAAGACAATCCTTTATCTATATCTCGAGCCGGATGACATCCTGCCAGCTTCATTACTTTCAAGGTTGCAAAGAGGCTCTATAGTAAAATTTCCGATTTTTTCGTCTTTACTGTATTTATTGGTAGCGGCTATTTTAATTATATGCGTGACGCTCTTATGTCATTCGCAGAAGGCCGGTTACCTGTTATCGTGTTTAGCGGCAACAGAATTTTTTGTTTTCGGAGCAGTCGCTTTTTACGGGACGAATTTCAGCCAGGATTATCTGCCAGGTCAAGCCCGTGCTAAGTCTCCCCTCGAATACAGCATGCTTCGGCGCCAACTGCTCGAGCTGCCTCCCTTGACCGGAAATTCGATATTACGGATAGCAAGCGACCAGCCATTTCATGACAATTTTGCCCAGCTTAATAAGCATTTTTCATTTATGGGATACGAGATGCACCCCTTAGAAAGGCGTTTTAAGTATGCCATTGAAGTTGCCTATGCCAGGGCGATGGATTGGCCATTTTACGAAGGAGATAATTCTTTCCCGCTTAGCAGAGCCTTTTTGGATAACTTTTCTGTAGGTTATTTGTTGACTACGACAGAAAGGCTTCCTTTTTTACAAAGTAATGGCATACCTTTATCCGGAGATCCGGGATTTTTTATGCATATTAACCCCGGGGCGCTGCCGCGCGCGTATACCGTTACAAATATAATCTCTGTTCCTGAACAGGAGCAGCTTAGTCAATTGATAATTGGAGATTTAAGAAATGCAGTTTATATGGATCCCGGAGACTATTCTTTATTTTCCCGGGGCGATAAGGGTTATTCAGAATCAGAATCCCAGTTTGCTATTTTACAGAAAAAAAACCCGATCACAAAAACAGATTTTTCAGATCCCAACCGTATTTATATAAATATAGAGGTAAGCGTTCCTTCAATGTTAGTATTAACAGAGGTATGGTATCCTGGCTGGAGGGCTACAATAAATGGACGTTATGCCAAAATATTCCGTGTAAACTATTGTCAGAGAGGAGTATGGTTAGAGAAGGGGAAACAGACGGTTATTTTGAGCTTCCGTCCATTATCCTGGGCGTGCGGATTAATCATTTCATGTGTAACGCTACTGGGCGCATTTGCATTTCTTATATTAAATTATCTTCGGGATAAAAAGGTCTGTTTTAAAAAATAAGAGGAGAGCCGATGAAATTATTATTTTTAATATTTGCGGCATTAATATCAGCGGATATAATTGGGCATTGCGAAGCAGTTGATGATACGCAGATATCAGCTACTGCTAATGTAAAGTCTTCATCTGATTCGGGCAAGACAACTGTTGGCGAAGCGTTTAATTATTATCGTATTTACTATGAAAATGGCCAGCAGTTTAATCCCTATTATTTGTCTGGTGCTTATTTTAATTTAGCCCAATCCTACTCTACCCAAGGCAATTACCCCAAGGCGCTGGAATACCTGCAAAAGGCGCTGGGGCTTAATCCCAATAATGTTGATGTATATGTTGGCCTGGCACAGATCCATTCCACCCAAGGCAATTACCCCAAGGCGCTGGAATGCCTGCAAAAGGCGCTGGGGCTTAATCCCAATAATGTTGATGTATATGTTGGCCTGGCACAGATCCATTCCACCCAAGGCAATTACCCCAAGGCGCTGGAATGCCTGCAAAAGGCGCTGGGGCTTAATCCCAATAGCGCTGATTATTACTCCAGGGTGGCTGAGATCTATTCTACCCAAGGCAATTACCCCAAGGCGTTGGAATGCCTGCAGAAGGCGCTGGTGCTTAATCCCAATAATGTTGATGTATATGTTGGCCTGGCACAGATCCATTCCACCCAAGGCAATTACCCCAAGGCGCTGGAATGCCTGCAAAAGGCGCTGGGGCTTAATCCCAATAGCGCTGATTATTACTCCAGGGTGGCTGAGATCTATTCTACCCAAGGCAATTACCCCAAGGCGTTGGAAT
>Ga0265297_10001492_pt1 | contig 54453 bp, 45 predicted proteins | sample Munlanlwell13791_FD_192502 | JGI IMG/M metagenome (GOLD analysis project Ga0265297, IMG submission 192502) | Leachate microbial communities from a municipal landfill in Southern Ontario, Canada - Leachate well 137-91 | ecosystem: Engineered > Solid waste > Landfill > Unclassified | place...
AACCCTGGGTCGATTTGCGTTGCCCAGGAAACCTTAGACTATCGGTGCTCTGAGTTTTCATCAGAGTTTTTGTTACTTATGCCAACATTCTCACTTCTCGAGCCTCCACCGCTCCTTACGGATGCGACTTCAGCGACTCGAGAAAGCTCCCCTACCGATCCCGCATTGCTGCGGGATCCCGTGCCTTCGGTACCGAATTTAGTCCCGATTATTTTCGACGCAGAAAAACTCGACTAGTGAGCTGTTACGCTTTCTTTAAAGGATGGCTGCTTCTAAGCCAACCTCCTAGTTGTTTGAGTCTTTCCACCACCTTTAACACTTAATTCGGATTTAGGGACCTTAGGCGACGATCTGGGCTGTTTCCCTTTTGACTAGTGAAGCTTAGCCCTCACAGTCTGACTCCCGGACTAAAAATATAGTATTCGGAGTTTGATTGGTGCAATCGACTTTCGCCGAATTGAACCATTCAGTGCTCTACCCCTATATTGTATATCCGAGGCTAGCCCTACAGCTATTTCGGGGAGAACCAGCTATTACCGAGTTCGATTGGAATTTCACCTCTAGCCACAACTCATCCCCATGTGTTGCACAGCATGTGGGTTCGGGCCTCCAGTCAGATTTCTCTGACCTTCACCCTGGTCATGGCTAGCTCACCCGGTTTCGGGTCTCGTGTGCGCGACAAACGCCCTATTAAGGCTCGCTTTCACTTCGGCTTCCTCTCCATGGGAGATTAACCAAGCCACGCACAGCAAACTCGTTGGCTCATTCTTCAATAGGAACGCTGCAACCCTTGCGGGCCGCAACTCCTTGTAAGCGTATGGTTTCAGGTACTTTTCATCGGCCTAACCGGCCTACTTTTCACCTTTCCCTCACGGTACTAGTTCACTATCGATCACTAAAAAATATTTAGTCTTGGCACATAGTCGTGCCGGATTCCCACGGGATTTCACGAGGCCCGTGGTACTTAAGTCAATCACCGCAAGATTACAGCTCCTTTTGAGTACAGGACTTTCACCTTCTCTGGTCCCTGTTTCCACAGGAGTTCTTCTAGGAAAGCTGTCCCGATTGCTCGGGCTTTTCCCTTGCCTGTCTTATATTGGGAAGACAACGCGACTGACTCGCGTATCCCTGTTAGCAACGGCCCACACCTTTAATTAGCAGCGGCCGGATCGTCTTGCGACTCACCGACCATCCGCTAAAACACTAACAAGGTTTTTGACTCTTCCCCGTTCGCTCGCCACTACTTGGGGAATGGAAACACACAAATATCTCTGCGAAAACTCGCAAAGATATTTGTATGTAACTTTTTTTCTTTTCCTCCGGTTACTGAGATGTTTCACTTCACCGGGTTGCCTTCGCTATCCTATGAATTTAGATAGCGATGATCCGATCTTCAATCGGACCGGGTTGCCCCATTCGGAGATCTCCGGATCAAAGGTTGCTTGCCACCTCCCCGAAGCTTATCGCAGGCTACTACGTCCTTCATCGTTTTTTAGTGTCTAGGCATCCACCATACGCCCTTATATCTAACCACAAGAATTGTTAAAACATACATTTCACAATTCTCGTTTATTTTTTTGGTTCTCTTTTTTATGTTGGGTTTTTAAGATGCTCTTTTATTCAATTGTTAATGAACAATTTTTTTCTGTTTCTCGCCTCTCGTGTTTTTGACACCAGAAGCGGGAGCAAAAAATAATTTTTAATTTTTGGGAAAAGGACTAAAAAACCGCTCTTTCGAGCGGCGCGCAAAAGACCAAAAAAATAGGTTAGCCGCTCGGGAACTTAAAAGTTAAAACTCTCTGTAACATATTTTGTTTATTTTGAGAGAAAATTCTTAGATCGGTCTCGGGATAAAATGTGGATAACTAACCTCTATTTTCTTTTCCATAACCATATTTTAAACTACTCAGAAAAAGCTGTCAAGGGCTTTTTACTTATTTAAATTTCAAGTGATAAACTCCGTCAAAATCGGCCGGCGGCGAGGTGATAAATTCATCTAGTCTTTCCTTTAAAACTTTGCTTGGCCCGTCGTCCGGATTGTCCGCCAGAATTTCCTCAAAAACTTTCTTGGCCGCAAGCCAGTCCTTTTTCAAATATAGTTCGAATCCTTGTTCAAATTTTTCTATCAACTTCGCATAACCCTCTTTCTCTTCGGCAAAACCTAGAACTTCATAAATTTTTACGCCCTGCATTTTTCCCTTGACGGCCACGCAGTCAATCTGCCGCAAAACAAATTCGCCGCCTACTACCGCGGCAGTCGTTTCGGAAACGATAATCCCTGCTCCGTAAAATTTTGTCAGGCCTTCTAAGCGCGAGGCGAGATTAACATTGTCGCCGATTACCGTATAATCAAATCTTTCGTGCGACCCGATATTGCCGACCACTGCTTCTCCCGTGTTTAACCCGATGCCAATTTTAATTTCCGGATAATTTAATTTTTTCCATTCATTGTTGCGCTTTTTAAGTTCGCGCGACATCAAAAGCGCTGTTCGCACCGCGGCTTCGGCATGGTTTTCCATAGGCAACGGTGCGCCCCAAAACGCCATGATTGCGTCGCCAATAAATTTATCCACCACGCCGCGATTATCCAAAACAATTTCTGCCATGGCAGTCAAATATTTATTTAAAAGACCAACCAAACTTTGCGCGCCCATTTTTTCCGAGACCGAAGTGAAGCCACGGATATCGGAAAAAAGAATTGTTAAATTTTTTGTCTCGCCGCCGAGTTTAACTTTTTCCGGGTGGGCTAAAATTTCATTCACAACATCTTTGGCAACATAAAGAGAAAAATATTTTTTTAACTTTCTTTTTTCTTCTCTGATTAGAAGATAACGCAAAATTACGCCAAAACCATAAACAAAAATTAAAACGAGAAGCGGATAAAAAATCGGCAAAATTGTCCCTTCGGAAAAAAATACGGCGGCGGCGACAAGATAGGCTGTAAAATAGACAAAAAATAAAGGCAGGGCAAAACGCAATTTAAAATATGAAACAGAAAATGCCGCGACCGCTGCAAGCGCCAAAATAATTAAAAAAATATTTTTAGGATCGCTCTCTTCTCGCAGTGTTTTATTTTGTAAAATCGATTCCACCACATTAGCATGAATCTCCACTCCGGAAACCGGCCGACCGCCCGAAGAGGATGTGAAATATTCGTCGTGTAGATCAGCCGCCTCGGAACCGACTAAAACAATTTTATCTCTAAATTGTTCCAAGCTCCCGTCACCCCGAAGGACATCAACAAAAGAATATTTTCTGAAAGTATTAGCTGGGCCGAAGAAGAAAATTCTCGCGAGACCAAAATTGTCCAACGGATAAATGCTGCCATCCAAAATAATCTCTTGATTAAACTTTTCCGGAATTTCAATTTTTATTTTTTCAGCAGTCTCTAAAATTTTTAGCGCGAACGATGGCGATAAATTTTCTCCGAGCTGAATCAAAAACGGCGCGCGGCGAACCGTGCCGTCCATATCAGCAATAAAAAGTGAGTGGCCAACCTCATGATTCTCTCTAATTTCCGGTAGAGGCAAAAGTGTTTCACGAAAGGCTGGAAACTGGCCAGACCCTAGAGAGATCGACCCCTCAAAAGGAAAAACTAAATTTTCATGCGACGCTATATTTCTAAAAAATTCTTCATCACCAATCCCTTTTTCGGCGAAAGTCACATCATACCCAATTACCGCCGCTCCGGCCGCTTCCAATTTTTTTATAAGATTGCCGTGAAATTCGCGCGGCCACGGCCAGACGCCTAATTCTTGAATGGAGCGGTTATCTATGCTCACGACGACGACTTCGTCGGAAATCGGCTCGCGTAAAAATAGCCTGTCAGTCATTTCCAAATCTATCCAATTTAAAATCTGCCAGTGAAAAAGAGCAAAAACAATCGTGGTCGAAGCAAAAATTAGCCCCACGGCCAAAATTAATTTACCCCAAACCGGATTTTCTAAAAAAAATTTTCTCATTATAAATGGCGAAGCTCCGAAAGATCGGAGCTTTATTTTTATTTTTTATTGCATGGCCCCCAAACTCGTGACCTGAATATTAATCGTCGCCTCAAAAGTCTCTTCCTCGGATGAATAAACTCCTCTGATAATTGCCGTACCGACTGAACCACTAGAATAAAACATCCCGGCGCTCACATAACCCATCAAACCTCCGGTCACTGATTGATTAACCGACCAAGAAACATCGCCGGTAACATCTCTCCTGCTTCCATCGCTCCAGACTGTTTCAGCCACGAGTTTACTTGAACTTTGGGCTGGAATAGAAGTTGGTATGGCAGAAATTTGTAAACTTGTAATTGTCGGAGCTGGCGGAGGCGGCGGACAATCGGCATCGCAAACCCCCGAACCCTCGCCCAATTCGCAAACGCCGTCGCCACAAACTGGACCCTGAGGTTGGTTGGTATTTGAGTTTGTGTTAACGTTTGTATTTGTATTAATATTTTGCGATTCACTGTTCGTATTTACCGAACCCAATGGTTCAATAATAATTTCTTCCAGCTTTGGTAAAAGGACTGGCGAAAGTTCTAATTTTTGTTTAATAAACTCTAGTTGTCTGGGCAAAAGTGTTTGGTCCAAATATTCCTTGACTGCCTCTCTGTCGATTCCATTTTTTAAAACCTGAACTTGTGTTTTCAAAAAATCTCGATCGTAATAGTCGGCCCGACGGATTGTGGGCGCAATATCTCTGATATTAGAAATACTTTTAAAAGTTTGAAGCGCCCGGACTTTTTCACCCTCCGCTAAAAGCAATCTCGCTGCCAAAAATCTTCTAGCTTCAAAATTTTTTATTTTTTCGGCCCGTGCCGACTTATCAAAAGTTAAAAACGCCGCTGTTCGTTCGCCCAGTCTTTTGGCCGGATAAAATCTTGACCCAGGCAGCGGCCCAATCTGCCGCAAAATATTTTCTTTTTTCTCTTTTATAAATTCTCGAAACTTTTCATCGCGGGAAAAATTATTTTTAAACCATTCGCTTGCCCGACGCGCTTCAGTGATTTCAAAAATTTTCGCTTGCCCTAAATTTTTTATCTGACGTAAATCAACTGATAATTCTTCACCCGCTTTCAAAATTTGTCCCGCCTCATTTTCACCTGCCACAGTAAGAGTCACTGAATTTTCCGTCACGGCCATATTAACATCTCCTTCTGTGCTGGACATATTAAAAATTGTTCCGCGAACCGTTGCCACCACTCCGCCGGATTCAACTTCAAAATACGCGTCAGGGTGCAACAATTCCAAAAGCCGGTTCCAAATTTGCCCCTTTTTTAAATTCAATTTTATTTTTGTGAAAAATGGCGTTTCGGAATCTATAAAACTTTCTTCAATCACGACTTCGGAATTCTTGTCGAGCGACACTTCGTTCGTATCAAACAAAATTATCCGGGCCAAACCAGTTTCGTCGGTCCGCACCGTATCACCAGCTTTTAATTCCGTCTCCGCAATTGCTTCCTTGAAATCCTCGTCAGCAGATTTTATAAAAACTCCCGACTCTTCTGGCACGACCACAATTTTTAATGCGCCAAATTCCAAGGGCTTCGCGTAAACCTGGGCCGCCCAATAAGACAACGCCCCAAAAACCAAAATTAAAATGACCAAAACGAGAAGAATTTTTTTCATATATTTGTTTATTTAACAACGAAAAAGAACAGTCCAATTTTACCAAAATTAAAGGGTTTTGGCAATAAAAAAGCGGGCTGCCATTTCTGGTTCCCGCTCTAAGCCTCCTAGACCTCGGACCCAGGAAAAGCCCTGAGTCCGATGAGTATGATGAAGAACGCGGCGATCATCCCCCCGACTGAACCGTGAACCATCCACCATACGCCGCCGAAATATGCGCCAATGAAAAAGAGCAAAATACTCCCGACGAGAGTCAGGAGACCGACATCCCATGCAACCCTGTACCAGTCGTCGTATCTTCGTCGACTGACCTTCCAGATGATCGTTACCGCAACGCCACCGAGCGTGACGACTCCAGTAGCGACGCAATAAGGCAGACTCATCCCCATGAAGAGCGTGACGACTGCAGCCAAAAAGCCGCCGCCCAAACATGTGAACACCCAGCGGGAGACGATCCAGACGAGCTTCGTGTCGATTTCCTTTTCCCAAGCCCTCATCTCTTACCCTCCTCTTCCCCCATTAATCAAAAATATTAATATCATTTTTATTAAAAGTCAAGATAAAATAAAAACAGAAATTTTTAGTTTCTATTTTTTAAAATTTTATATTTTTTAAATGCCCGGGGTGGGAGTTGAACCCACAATCTCTTGCGAGAACCAGCTCCTAAGGCTGGCGCGTATGCCAATTCCGCCACCCGGGCAAAGATAATTTTGTGTTAGTAAAATAATTTGCTAAAATTAAACCGTAGTATCATTTTAATTTATTTTTAACAAAAAATCAAGGAGGGGCTATGAAGACGAAATTATTTCGTTCTTTCGTAATTTTAATTATCGCGCTGGGGGGATTTTTTATTTTCGGAAAAAATTCTTTGGCGACCACGGCGGATCATTTGGTAATTAGTGAAGTACAAATATCTGGCGCAACTGTTGATGATGAATTCGTAGAAATTTATAATCCTACAAACCTCTCGGTGAATATTACTGGTTGGAGATTGTCTAGAAAAACTGCGAGCGGGACACAATCTAATCTCGTAATGTCTTTTTCTTCTATTTCAATCTCTGCACATAGCTATCTCCTTGTAATCTCTCCAGAATATAACGCAACCTCACACAACGGAATAACCGGCGACGTAATTTATTCAACAACCCAACATCTTGCCACCGACAACTCTATTCTTTTGTATAGCGACGCAGGAATTACGATCGTCGACAAGGTTGGTTTAGGCACAGCTACCGACAAAGAAACATCCTCCATCGCAAACCCCCCAACGAATGGGAGCGTCGAACGAAAGGCTTCAGAATATTCTACTCTCGCCACTTTGTCGGTCGATGGCATAGAGGAACATTCGGGCAATAGTTATGACAGCGAGGATAATTCTAATGATTTTGTCACCCAATCGATATCAAATCCACAAAACAGTTATTCCCCAACAGAGGATAGCCCGCCACTGACCGCACCACTTCCTTCGGGTCCTGTTTGCGGAAACGCCATTTGCGAAGACGGCGAAGATTATTTGAGTTGTCCCGCTGACTGTGCCGCATCGCCTCCGCTCACAGAAATAAATCCCGGCGACGTGGTCATTAACGAATTTGTTTCCGACCCGGCCGAGGGCGGAGAATGGATTGAAATTTTTAACAAAAAAAATTTTGAAATTAATTTAACCGGCTGGAAATTAGAGGATGGCGCGGGCACGATTGCCACGCTCGACACCACAATCACGGCCAACGGTTTTCAAACTATTGAACTATCATCAAGCAAATTAAACAACTCTGGCGATATTATTAAATTAAAAACATCAGACGGAACAATTATTGATCAGGTTGCTTATGGAAATTGGGACGACGGAAATATTTCTGATAACGCACCAAAAGCCAGCGACCCAAATTCCGTGGCGAGAAAAATTGATGGAGACGATACTGACAATGACCTTGCTGATTTTTCCGAGACAACCACTTTAACTAAAAATTCGGCGAACACAATCACTGCTCCGCCTTCGGAAGAAACTGGCGGAGTAAGCACGCCCGAAGAAACCACACCGTCAGCTCCGCCCTCGTGGCCGGTCGGTTCTCTTTTGATAAATGAATTTGTGGCCGACCCGGCTGATAACGAAGTTGAATGGATTGAAATTTTTAATCCCGGAAACGCTCTTATAAATTTAACCGGCTGGACATTGGAAGACGGCGGGGAAACCGTGACTACGCTTTCCGGTTCGGTCGGACCGCTCGGATTTTTTTGTTTTAGAGAAACCAAAAGGAATTTTAAATAACTCCGGCGATGAAATTATTATAAAAGATCCTGCTGGTCTTGTGATTGACCAAGTTTCTTACGGCAATTGGGATGATGGAGAAAAATCTGATAACGCCCCTGCCGCCTCTGACCCAAATTCCGTGGCCCGCAAAACCGACGGACAAAATTCCACAAACGACTTTAACGACTTCGTCGTAGCCACACCAACCAAGAGCACGTCAAACTCTGGCGGTGTGCAACAAAACCTGAACGACGCGTATTCCAAAGATATTATTGTGAATGAAATTTTTCCAAATCCGAAAGGCGACGACAGCCAAGGAGAATTTATTGAATTAAAAAATATCGGCACCGCAGATATTGATTTGACCGGCTGGAAAATCGGCGACGCGAGCTCTAAAAGATATGTCATAAAGGCGGCTGACCTCCCTTTCATAATTTTAAAACCAAAAGAATTTTTTGTTCTTTATCGCAAAACAACTGGCATCGCTCTAAATAATTCCGGAACTGAATCAGTAAAATTATTTTCGCCTGACGGCGCGCTTGTCCACTCGATTGAATGCTCCGGCACAGCACCCGAGGAACAATCTTACTCCCGCGAAACGGAAAATTATTTTTGGACTTCCACTCCCACGCCGGGAAAAGAAAATATTATCACCCGCGAAAATCAAACGCCTTCTGCATCTATCTCTGCGCCTGACGAAGGCGAAATCGGCCAAGTAATCTCTTTTGACGGTTCTGATTCAATTGATCCCGACGGCGGCGAATTAATTTTTTCCTGGAATTTTGGGGACGGAACCGAAGCCGCCGGAGCAAACGCAAACCACATCTATTCCGCGGCGGGAAAATTTAAAATTATTTTAACCGTAAAAGATGCGACTGGCGCCGGAAATACCGCCGAACAATTTATTAAAATATCAAATCCCGACAGCGCGGCTGATAATTTTCCAATTGACGAACAACTAATTTTTATAAACGAAATTTTGCCCAACCCCGAGGGTTCGGATGAGGGCGAGTGGATTGAACTTAAAAGCATTGATATTAAGCCAATTGACCTTTCTGGCTGGAAATTGGACGACGACGAAGGCGGTAGCCGGCCATATAAAATTCCCGACGGCACAGTTATCAATCCTGGCCAGTTTCTACTTTTTAAAAAAGAAGTGACAAAATTAGCGTTCAATAATACTTGCGACGCGACGCGGCTTTTAGACACCGACGGGGAAATATTTTTTGAAACAAGTTATGATGAAGTTCCGGAGGGCGCGTCTTGGGCACGAGGCGAGGATGGAAATTTCAAGTGGACGACGAAATTAACTCCAGGGGCGGAAAATATTTTTCAATTTCAAGAAAAAATTGTGGCGAAAAAATCCAATTCAACCTCTGCAAAAAAATCAGCGACCTTTTCCGCAACCACACTTGAAGAAATTAGAAATCTTGATTTGGGCGACGGCGTAAAAGTTACGGGCCAAGTAATTGTTGATCCAGGCGTTTTGGGCAGCCAAATTTTTTATATTGCAAACGCCGAAGCTTGTCCGGGAATACAAATATATATGTATAGTAAAAATTTTCCTGAATTAAAACTCGGCGACCTCGTGGAAGTGACCGGCATCTTAGCCGAATCCGGCGGCGAAAAAAGAATTAAAGTTTCAGCAAAAGAAGATATCAAAATTTTAGAGAGCCAAGAGGCTCCGTCGCCGGCTCCCATTAAACTTTCGGAAATTGAGGAAGGTCTTGAAGGATGTTTGGTCTCGGCTTCTGGCGAACTCACGGAAAAAAGTGGCAGTAATTTATATTTTGCCGACGATGACGGCGAATTGAAAATTTATTTAAAATCCACTTTGCCTTTTCCAAAACCAAAAATGAATATCGGCGACCAAATTGAAACTGTTGGAATTGTGAGCCAAACCAAAACCGGCTTCCGACTTTTGCCGCGCTACATTGATGACATAAAAATAAAAACGCCGGCAGCCGAACCAACTACGCTGGAAATCCCGCCAGAAAATAGTAGTGGAAATATAAATCTTTATTTAGGGGCGGCCACAGGAATTTTAGGACTGACACTCGTTGGCCTCGGAATTAAATCCGGAGCTTTTGCTAATTGGTGGAAAAAAATAGAGGGAGTTTAAAATTATTGACAGCAAAAAAATTGACTGCTATATTTTAAGAATAAATTTCCGACCAGCAAGCGGGCGTCGTATAGTGGCTATTATGTGTCCTTGCCAAGGACAAGACGGCAGTTCGATTCTGCTCGCCCGCTTATTGTCCGGAAGTTATGAATTACTTTTGATTCTAATCATATGTCTGTTGAAACCTCCTGGTGGGAAGAAGAAAAACAAAGGGAAGAGTCTTTAAAAGTGGAAGCTCCAAAAATCGCCGACGAAATTGAAAAGCGCGCTAAGAGCGCTAGCTTAAAAGTTAAAAAAGCCATGGAATTTCAGGCTAAACGACTGCGCAGTTCAGAGAGTGCCATGTGGCTTGATACTCTTCAAAGATACATAAAGCCGGATATTCTTAAGTTGATAAATAATATAGACTGGGATGGCCGTTGGATTGTGGAAAGTTCTTACCCCGGATGGACTACGGAGGATTTTAAAGAATTATATCGGGGCTATTTTGGGGAAGAGCCAGAAATTTATGAAGAAGCTGAGGGGGCTCCGCTTGTTGAGGGCGCCGAAGATGATTGGGTAAAAGAAAAACTTGAAGAAATAACATTGGAACGAACAACTCTCTTGGAATTTCTTGAAAATACTACTGATGAAGGAGAACGCGCAGACCTCATAAGCCAAATGGATGAAGTAGATAAAAGATGGAAGGAAGCTTGGGATTTATACAAAAAAACCATCAGGGAAGTACACTAAAAATAAACCTCATTTTTATAATTAAAAAAGACCGCGCGGTCTTTTTTAATTATAAACTTTGTTAATAAAATTAGCGGAAGCAAAGCAACAGATGCCTTCCCGCCTATTCTTTATCAGTAAATACCACCAACCTCCTAGGATAACTTTTGGAAATTTTATTCCAAGTTCCTTCACAAGTGATGAGATTGAGGTGGACTTTCCCATCAGTTGAAACAAACACGCCTGAAGCCTTTGCCTTCGGATCATACGTCCGAAATTCACGCACCACAAAAGTAGCAGTCACTCCTTTTTCATCTTCAACGTACAGCTTGTCTCCCTTACGTAATTTATACAAATTATTAAAGACTCCTACTTTACCATTTTTCCAATAACCATAGTGGCCGGTAATAATTGCGCTACCCTTATCTCCGGGACGCGGTCCGAAATTAAACCAGGCAGCGCTGGTGGGATCTTTCGGCACGCCCACTGCTCCCTTGGTTGTAAGACCAACGTGCTCGAGAGTAGTGTCAATATTAATCTTAGGAATTTTAAGACGCACAGGTAACCCATAAACTGCTTGTTCTTTTTTCTGAAGAACGACTGCATTTTGAATAAGCGGCGCCGAACCGCTCTGGGTTGAATTTATGGGAACAATATAAAAAAGAAGTGCCAAAGAGAGAATAAACCCCAAGAGAACAAACTTGAACAACGTTCCCTTTGGTAATATTTTTAATTGTGAACTTTTCAAGGAGGTCATAGCGTAAATGGCCCCGCCAAAGACGGGGCCATTATTTTGGCAAATTTTTTAATCTTCTCGAGCGCCTAAACTAAATTGTGCCTTTTTTTAGAACTGCAGTAAATGAGATTACGGCCAAGATAAAAATACCAGAGAGTATAATGATGTCCCACGGAATGTTTTTCCCTTCAGAAGAAAGCCCCGTGCTGGGCAGTGCCGGAACAGCGGTAGCCACAGTAACCGTGGCGATCGCTAAATCTCTCACGGTCATACCGTTAGCAACACCCTCTGCGATGGCCGTGTTCAGTGTGGTTTCCGTGAGATTCGTCCGACAAGTGTAGGTCCAGGTTTCCGTAATATCAAGTTTTGAATCGCCATTCGTGTCGCCGGAAATATAATTCATAGGACTGCACTTGTCATCAGAGAGAATAACATTGCTTAACGCAACCGTTCCAGGATTCGTAATTTTTTCGGTGTAGGTAACCATCCCACCTCCCGCGGAGAGAGTGAGCGGATTCGGAACTTTTGTCACGTGGATCAAAGGCGGCACTGTCGGCAAACCAACAACAACCGTAGCACTCGCAATGTCAGTTGCGCTTATGCCATTGGCCCATCCTGTCGCAACAACGGTGTTCGTATGAGTTTCCGAGAGCGTCGTCGAGCAGGTGTATGTCCATGTCTCACTTACTTGGAGGATGGCGTCTGCGTTAGTGTCCCCGGAAACCAAGGTTATGGGACTGCAAGTATCGCCGATCATCGTCACGTCGGTCACCGGGACTGTTCCGATATTACGAAGTGTATAGGTATACGCCACGGAGCCAGAACCAGCCGGCAGGGCCAGCGGGCTTGGGACTTTTACCACATCGATCAGGGGCGGCACGGGCGGGACAACCACGGCCGGGCCGATGTCGTTATTCGTAACAATGCAAAATTTGTGTTCACCCGGACCAAGATTTATGTGACCGGTCGCGTCGCAATCGCCTGAGAATGTTTGGGTGTAATTTGGATCGGTAGTTTCAGTCACGGCGTGCGTAGGACTCGCCGTGAAAGAATTATTTTCCCCGGAGGAAACTTGCCTACCGCTAACAAACAGCGGAAAGTCAGCAACTGTTTTGGTCCCGCCATTATCGTTAATGACTGTTTTAACAACGTTAATTGTTCCGATTTGTGTCGACCCTCCCGAAGTGGGCGGAGGCGTGACTGCGCATATCGGTACGGTAATGGTGTCTGTATCAGCCGTAACCGTTCCGCCGTATGCCAAAGCTTGTCCTAGCCATGATACAGTGCTGCCGATGGTAATGCCTGCGGCATCAATGACCGTTCCTACAAACGTAGAATTGGCGCCAATTGTTGTGGCCGCAGCTGGAGCCCAAAATACATCACACTCTGATGCGCCACCAGTTAATGCAATAGTTGAATTGGCTGCTGGATTAAGCTCAGCGGGCGTCCTGAAAATGTAGGTTCCAGTGCCTTGGAGAGTCACTGTCGTGCCTGTGGTTATATTCATTGCGCCAGTACTAGAATAACAGCCAGGAGTAAAAGTTCCGGGAGGAAGAGGTCCGGCACCATCAATATCAATTGCATTAAGAGCAACAATAGCACCGATAGATGTACAGGTTTGAATATTGAGACCGTCAACGGCATTATTTAGAGCAGCGTTCTGATCTAACCCTGCTTGGGCATATGCGGCATTGTTCACTTGTGTTGTGCCAGTAACTGCGAGTGTTGCACCACCGCCTGGGAATGCTCCAACATATCCGAGAGCTGCTGTTCCAGCAACTCCGGTAATTGTTGTTAGCCCGGTGTTATAGTTAAAGGTGTCGGCAAGAACACCGTAGGTTGACGCCGTCCCAAGAGATGGTGACGTTGCCGCTAGCGCAGGAATCGGCCCGACCAGACCGAGCACAAAGGCAAAACCCAACACAACTACTAAAATCTTACTAGATGTTTTCATACGTTTTACTAAGCATTTATTAATTATTATATTTTAAGCGAATTATTTATCAATTATCACCGAGCTGAAATTGATTATTTTCCCCTGATAATCCTCAACAGAATCATAATAATGGCAATGACAAGAAGAACATGGATAAACCATCCTATTACTGGAAAAGCGATGAGCCCGACAAGCCACAGAATTAGGAGCACAATTCCAATAGTTACAAGCATAGGATTAGTGTTAAACGTTAGAGTCTCTTTATTTATATATCTTACCACACCCTTAACTTTTTGTGATGTCAACCCTGTGGATAAAATATCGCCACTTTAAAAAATACTGAGGTCTTTTTTGTTATAGTTTGATATAATAATACAATATGCCCCGTTAGAAGTCCTTGGCAGAAAAAATAATTTTTTTCTGATTCAGAGAGCAGGGTAAATTACATAAAATACACTCTTTTATTTATGCTTATAATTTATAACAATTACATAGACTTCTAACGGGGTATGACAAATTTAGAAATTGCCAAAATTTTCCGGGAAATGGCGGCGCTTTATGAAATGAAGGAAATCCAATTTAAACCACGCGCTTACGAAAGAGTGGCGCGAAGTTTAGAATCGCTTGGAAAAAGCGCGACAGATATTTACCGTGAAGGCGGACTTTCGGCTTTGGAAAAAATTCCCGGCGTTGGCCGCGGAATCGCTTTACACATTGAAGAACTTTTAAAAACCGGTAAATTAAAAATTTATAAAAAATTAAAAAAATCTATTCCTGTTGATTTAGACGAGCTGCTTTCCATTGAAGGCATCGGTCCAAAAACTATTCAGATTTTGTATAAAAAATTAAAAATTAAAAACATTGCCGATTTGGAATCTGCGGCACTTTCCGGAAAAATCGCAAAGCTCCCCCACTTCGGCGCCCAAAGCCAGGAAAAAATTTTAAAGGGATTGGAATTTCATAAAAAAAGCCATGGCCGATTTTTGCTTGGCCACGTTCTGCCCATCGCCCGGGAAATCGAAGCCCGTCTTCGAAAAATTCCCGGAGTGGATAAAGTCCAAACCGCGGGCTCAATCCGCCGCCGACAGGAAACCATCGGCGACATTGATACTTTGATTACAGCCAAACATCCAAAAAAAGTTATGGAAATTTTCACGCGCATGCCTGAAGTTGACGAAGTGCTATTGCGCGGCCCAACTAAAACTGCTGTTCGCCTAAAATTTGGCATTCAAGCTGATGTTAGAATTCTTCCGCCCGAAGATTATGGCGCGGCTCTACAATATTTTACCGGCGACAAAAACCATAATATTGAAACCAGAAAAATCGCCATCAAAAAAGGTCTGAAACTTAGTGAGTATGGAATTTTTCGCGGCAAGAAAAAAATCGGAGGAAAAACCGAAGAAGAAATTTATAAAATCTTAGGAATGGAATGGATGGAGCCTGAGCTTCGGACCGCGAGCGGCGAAATTGAGGCGGCCTTTCGACAAGCTCAGGGTAAACCTAACGGATTGCCAAAAATTGTCGGCTACAAAGATATTCGCGGCGATTTACATGCCCATACAAAATGGAGCGACGGATCAAACACAGTCGAGGAAATGGCGCTCGCCGGAAAAAAATTGGGCTATGAGTATATTTCTGTTTCTGACCATGTTGGCACTTTGCACATTGCCCACGCCATGGATGAAAAAAAATTTTTACAACAAATTAAAAAAATTGATAAATTGAACGCCGATTTTGCCAAGAAAAAAATTGGGATAAAAATTTTAAAAAGCGCTGAAACAAATATTTCCGTGGACGGGGATATTGACTTGCCCCACAACATTTTAGAAAAATTAGATATTGTTTTGGCTGGCGTCCATGATCATTTTAATTTACCCAAAGAAAAAATGACCGCGAGAATTATCCGCGCCATAAAAAATCCAAATGTCAATATTATTGTCCATCCGACCGGACGAGTAATTTTTCAAAGACCGGCATACGAAATGGATTTGGATAAAATTTTAAAAGCGGCAAAAGAATTTGGCGTAGCTATGGAAATTAATGCGTTTTTTGATCGTCTGGATTTGCGCGATGAAGATATTAGAAAAGCTGTTAGGCTCGGAGTAAAAATGGTAATCTCAACTGATGCGCACAATAAAAACCAACTTAATTTAATGGAATATGGCATTGCTCAGGCGAGACGCGGTTGGGCGACGAAGAAAGATATACTAAATACTTGGCCGCTAGAGAAACTCCTTGATTGGTTTAAAGGAAAGTGATAGGATTTTAAAAACAAAACACGCCCGGGTGGTGAAATGGTATACACGCAAGACTTAAAATCTTGTGACCGAAAGGTCGTGAGGGTTCGAGTCCCTCCCCGGGCACCAGAATTAAACTCAGGCTTTGACCTGTTTTTTTTGTTTCATAATTTTATTGCCAAAAAAAGGAAAATAAGATAAAATGAATTAACTAATTATATTCTTCGAGCGAGCACAGCGAGTCGAGAAGCCGACCAAATTTTAACTTCTCGACGGGCAAATTTGGCCTATGTCTGATGACCGAATAATTGAACCCAAAGAACAAAATGAAGACCAAGTGTTTGATATGACACTTCGGCCCAAAGTTTTGTCTGAATATATCGGCCAAGAACAGATTAAAAAAAATCTGGAAATTTTTATTTCCGCGGCAAAAAAAAGAAAAGAACCGATTGAACATGTTCTTCTTTACGGCTGCCCTGGCCTTGGGAAAACCACGCTTGCCCACGTCATCTCAAACGAAATGGGCGCCCAAATCCGCATTACTTCCGGTCCGGCGATTGAACGAGCCGGCGACCTCGCGGCAATTCTCACAAACCTCGGCGAAGGCGATATTTTATTTATTGATGAAATCCATCGCCTAAATAAAGTGATCGAAGAAGTTTTGTATCCGGCGATGGAAGAATACGCGCTGGATCTTGTAATCGGGAAAGGTCCGGGCGCGCGAACGGTTCGTCTGGATTTACCTCGTTTCACGATCATTGGCGCCACGACAAAAGTCAGTATGATTTCTTCGCCGCTCCGCGACCGCTTTGGCGCGACATATCATTTAAATTTTTATGAAGACGAAGACATCGGAAAAATTATTAACCGTAGCGCGAAAATTCTAAACATTAAAATTGACGACAACGCCGTAGAGCTTTTAGCCAGCCGTGCCCGAAAAACTCCGCGCGTCGCGAACCGCATTTTAAAACGCGTCCGCGATTACGCTGAAGTCAAAGCAAATGGTATAATAACAACGGAGCTGGCGGAGGAAGCGTTAAAAAATTTAGGCGTTGACCAGTTTGGTTTGGATCAAATTGACCGACGCATTCTTGAATCAATCATTAAAAAATTTCAAGGTGGCCCAGTCGGTTTAAATACTCTTTCCGCCGCAACCGGCGAGGAGCAGGCCACGATCGATGAAGTTTATGAACCGTATCTTCTTCAGCTTGGTTTTATAAATCGCACCCCACGCGGCCGAATTGCCACCGAAGCGGCATATAAACATTTAGGTATTGATATTCCAAAAAATTTGCAAGAAAAATTAGTTTAAATTTCTTATGACCCTTTCCGTTTTTCTTATCGTCTATTACGTTTTCCTTGGGCTTTTTAGTTTGTTTGCACTTTTCGCAATTTATCACTTGGTGCGTTTTATCCCGCCGACTTCCGCGGCCTTTTTTACTTTATATATTTTTTTGGCGGGTGCGGCCATAATTATTTTTGCTAGCTGGCAGGAAATCCGGCTGATCGACTGGACACAACCATTTTTTACTTTGGATTTTTCTTTATGAGTATTTATGTAAAAAAATTCATCGCGCAAAAATCTTACGAAAAAATAATTTATTTTTTGCGGCGGGATACAATTGTTTATATAAAACAATTAATCCTTTTTGTTTTTCTCTTGGCAATCCCCATTGGCCTTTATTTCTTTTTCCAAAATACTTTTCCTTCGCTTTTTCTAAATACCATAATCTATCCGCTGCTCATGCTCCTCGCGAGCATTTACTATTTAACTGTCTGGCTCGTGGCCTTTACCGCTTTTATTGATTATTATTTAGATTTTTGGGTTGTCACAAACGACAGAATAATCAATGTTGAGCAGCGCCTTTTTTCCCGAACTATTTCCGAACTGGATCTATATAAAATTCAAGACGTCACTGGCCAAAGCAAAGGATTTTTACAAACGATGTTTGATTATGGAAATGTTTATGTCCAGACGGCCGGGGCAACGGGACGTTTTAATTTTGAGGAAGTTCCCGGTCCGCGAGAAATAGCGAGTAAGATTATTATCTTAGCTGAAGAAGATAGAAAATATCATATTAAAGAATCTCATCCGACGGGCGGAACAATTTAAAAACATATTTAAAACACTCCGAACAAAATCGGAGTGTTTTTATATCTTTATAATTTGTTGACTAATAAATTGTCTTCAGTTCCACGCCAGTATAATAATGTTTTAGTATCTGCTCAAAGGTACTGCCGGCAAGAGCCATGCCGCGCGCGCCGCGCGCTGAAAGCCCGACACCATGACCGAAAAGATTCATCCCGGCGCAATTTGGATCCGGCCGCGAAACAAGCCAAGCTTTTCCTGTTCCCCACCAAACTTCTTCCCAGGCTCTCGTTCGTCCATCACTTTGGGAAAAATACGGCGTAACAACAATTTCATTATTATAGGTAACCACTATACCGCGCGTGTCTTCTACTGCTTTCACAAAATTCGGCAAACGAATTTCCGAGTTGTAGCCGCGGTATACTTGATCGTAAGAACTGGCGTTCAAGTGAAAATTTCCTGCCGGATGTTTTCCGCCAATATTAATGTTATATTGGGCGAAAGTGCGAGCGGCAATGGCAAGCGCCCGGTGATATTCAGCCGGATTATTATTTGATGATTCAGCCAAACCTTTCAAATATGTTTCAAGAGGTAATTCATTAATCATGTAAAGTTTTTCCCGATCTTCACTCCAGCGCAATTCTAGGTTACCACGAAATTTATTGTCGTTTAACGATGTATTCCACGCCGGACGATCTTCAAAACTCGTAATTTCAAAAATTGTATTTAAATCCGGCGCGACAAATTTAAGATAAGAAAGATTATCTCTAATTACGCCGCCAAGCGCCACCGAATAAGTTTTTGCCGTAAAATTGAAAGCGGCGGTAACCGTAGCCCCGGCCGGAACGGAAAAAATTAAATTGTTTTCAGCGTCACGAACTTCAAAGGCGGTATTGGCGCGAAGAGTTTCCGCGGTCGTTGTGTTATAAAGCCCTACTCTCATTACCGACTCTGGAATGGCGACAACCGTCGGGGCAATAACCGGCGTTTCCACCGTTCCAGAAATTTTTATCGGTAAAATTACCTCTCCACCCGTAATTATTTTTTCACTATTCATTAAAACAAAGCTTGGGTTGTAATCGCCACCTAAATTCCCGACTAAAGAAAAACTAAAATATCCGATCTGTCCCGGCAGCGTTGTCCCGGAAACAGTTGCCGGACAACTTGCTGAAAGCCAATTTGTATCGCGGAAAGGTTCGGTCGCGGTCGTTCCTCCGACGCAAATTTTTACCAAATTAGCACCGCTTGTTTCCCAAGCATTTTGCCCAATATTTTTAAATCCCACTATAAAATTATTTTTCCCTCCGCCGGCCAGGGCGACCGCCTGGCTGCTTTGAATCAATTTTACGGCCGCGAAATTTTCTGCCGTAGTCGTGGCTGCGGAAGTTGGACTGCTTACGACTGGAGTTTGCACGGAAGCTGTTCCGTTTGTCACATTAACTGGCAAATCGATTACGCCGCCGGGAATCCACGTCAAATTTTCCGCCGCCAATTTTAATCTGATGGTGTAAAATCCCAAAAGCTCCGGAGCTTTGAGCGCGAAACGAAAATGAGCTGTTTCACCAGGTAAAATTTTTGTTTCTAACATTTTTCCCGGCTGTTCAATCGTATACCAATAAGGATGATACAATTGCCGGCCGGCGCTATCCACATAAAGAGAAATATAATTGCTGCTGGAATTTGACCAAGCCACCGTACCAATATTTTTAAAAGCCGCTTCAAAAGTTATTGCTTTGCCTGGAGCCAAAGTCAACGAACCAAAACTCTGAGAAATTTTTTGTGCGGTATATCCGGCTACTGCCGCCTCCGCGCCGCCGGGCATTAAATTAAAAATAAAAGCCAGGACCGCCGCCAGCAGAAATCCTGACAAAAACTTTTGCCCTCGATTTATTTTTTTATTTTTTCTTTTTTCCATCGCGGGCTTCTTTTAAAAATTAACTATATACTATATTATACTAAAAAAATCTCGCGCGGTCAATTTCTGGCCATTGACGGCCTCCTACTATTATAGACGAATATTACGCTAAAAAATTACACGCTATTATCCGCCTGGTGAAAATGATATAATAGAGTAATCGTAATTTTTAATTTTGATCTTTCATGTCTCTTACGCGCCAGGTCGCGCACAACATGTTTTATCAAGTCGGTGGAAAAATTCTTTCCACAATTTTAGGTTTGGTCGCGCTCGCCATGATGACGCGTTATCTTGGCCAAGACGGCTACGGTGGATATACGACGATCATCTCTTTTTTACAATTTTTTGGAATTTTAGTTGACTTTGGTCTAACCTTAACCACGGTGCAGATGATTTCCGAACCAAATGCCAACATAAATAAAATTACGAGCAATATTTTTACTTTAAGATTTTTTTCTGCGGTAATTTTTCTGGGTCTCGCGCCGCTCGTTGTTCTTTTTTTTCCATACAGCTCTACTTTAAAAATTGGCGTAGCCGTCACCTCCATTTCTTTTCTTTTCATCGCCTTAAACCAGGTTCTAATCGGCCTCTTTCAAAAAAATCTCCGCATGGAAAAAGTCGCCATCGCAGAAAATCTCGGCCGAGTAGTCCTCGTTGCCGGAGTTACCGTAGCGATTTATATGAAAGCCGGCCTGCTAGCCATAATGCTCGCGGTAATTTTAGGAAGCTTTGCCAATTTTCTGGTTAATTTTCTTTTTTCCCTAAAATACGTTCGTATCAGATTTGTTTTTGATTGGCCAATCTGGAAAGAAATTTACCGCCGTTCCTGGCCCATCGGCCTTTCCATTGTTTTTAACCTTATATATTTGAAAGCTGATGTAATTGTTTTATCCCTTTTTCAAAATCAAGCCACAGTCGGCCTTTACGGCGCTTCCTATCGTGTCCTTGACGTCTTAACCACCCTCCCGATGATGTTTGCCGGGCTTGTTCTGCCTGTTTTAACTTCTTCCTGGGCAGAAAAAAATCTAGAGAGATTTTCGCGGGTTATTAAAAAATCTTTTGATTTTTTAATGATCATTATTATGCCAATAATTTTTGGTACGATGCTTTTGGGTGAACGAATTATGAGTGCGGTAGCTGGCGAGGATTTTGGGGGCTCCGGAACGATTTTAAAAATTTTGATTCTGGCGGCCGGAGCGATTTTTGTTGGCACGCTTTTCGGCCACGTTATTGTCGCTATTAAAAAACAAAAACAAATGATCTGGGGATACGCCTCGGTTGCCCTCCTTTCTCTCGCTGGATATGTTATTTTTATTCCACTCTATACTTACTGGGCGGCGGCTTGGATCACTTTTCTTTCCGAAGGTGCGATTGCTCTTCTGACATTTTTTGTCGTTTGGAAAAATACCCGCCTGCTTCCATCGGGAAAAGTTCTTTGGAAGTCGATTTTCGCAAGTCTGTTTATGTGCCTCGCTCTTTATTTCTTAATTGATATGAATCTTCTGTTTCTGATTTTTTGTGGCGCAGTTATTTATTTTGCTGTACTATATCTATTCCGCGGATATAATAAAGAAACTATCATGGAAATTACTAAATTAAAATAATGCTTTGGCCAATTTTATTAATTTTATTTTTTTCTGCTTACGCCTACCTCGCTTGGCGAAATTTGCTTTGGGCGACTGCCGTCCTCCTCGCTCTCTTGCCAACATACTTAATCAGATTTTCTCTGGGACCAATGCCCATGACCGCTCTTGAGGCAATGATTTTTATTCTTTTTGTGGTTTGGGTTATAAAATTAAAAATCAAAAAAGAAAAATTCAACCATCCTTTAAAAATTTTAGAAAATAAAAAATGGGCGTGGCTTATATTTGCCTGGCTAACCTTCGCCATTATTTCACTTTTAATTTCTCCCGACCTACGCGCCGCCGCGGGAATTTTTAAAGCCTATTTTTTTGAACCGATTATTTTTTTATTTGTTCTCCTGAGTATTGTCAAAACAAAAAAAGATTTGGAAATAATTTTTTACGCTCTGGGGATTTCCGCGCTTTATGTTTCCGCTTTTGCCATTTACCAAAAATTTACCGGCTTCGCTATTCCAAACCCCATTTGGCAAGCGGCTGAAACACGCCGCGTTACAAGTTTTTATGGTTTCCCTAACGCTATTGGGCTTTATCTCGCGCCGATCATCGTGCTTTATGTCGGCTGGCTAATCTCAAAGTTTCAAGTTTCAAGTTTCAAGTTTAAAAAAATTATAATCACAAATCTTAAGCCGTTGATTTTCCAATTGTTTGTTATTATCTCTTCTCCCGCAGCTGTCGTCTTCGCCCGCTCCGAAGGTGCTTACGTTGGAATATTAGCTGGCTTATTTTTCCTTGGCATTCTTACAAAAAAATTGCGCAGGTCAACCATAGTGCTCGCGATTATTTTTGTTATGGTTGTTGCGCTCGTGCCGCAATTTAGAAATTATGCCGTGGAACAAATAACTTTTAAAAATGACTCTGGAAAAGTTCGGTTAATTATGTGGCAAGAAACGTGGCAGATGATCCGCGGCCGGCTTTTTTCCGGAGCGGGTTTAGCCGGCTACCAGGAAACTTTCGCGCCATACCACAAGGCAAAATATATTGAAATTTATCTTTATCCGCATAATTTATTTTTAAATTTTTGGAGCGAACTTGGCCTCGGCGGTTTGCTTGTTTTTTTACTGATCATCATAAAATTTTTTAAAGATAATATTAAAAAATTCTTTGCGCCTAATCCTGCGCTCTTTGTCACCCTCTCTGCTGCCATGATTACAATTTTTGTTCATGGCCTTGTTGATGTTCCTTATTTCAAAAATGATTTAGCAATTTTATTTTGGTTAATTATTGGCCTCTCACTTTTAGAACTTAAAAAAATGCCGAAAAAAACGTAAAATAAAAAATAAGCCCACCCCTGCTAAACAGGGGCTTTTTTGTTAAAAGGGGTTGACATTTTCTTCAATTCATGTAAGAATATAATGTTTGGAACGTTCCAAACTAGAGGAGAGGAGGGGTAGATGGAAACCAAGCTGGCAACGATCGCGGTTGCTCTCGTGACGTTCGTGGCGATGGGCTGCGGCCTGAGCACTGAAGGCATGGGCATGGACGACGGGTCCGCTCCCGATGTCGAGCCCGACGAGATCGAGCCCGACATTTCCGAGGCCGACGCGGCCGAGGACGATGCCGAGCCAGACGAGACAACGCCGGACGAGACGGCCGAGGATGCTGAGGAAGACCTGCCCGAAGTCACGGACGACGTGGCCGAGGACGGCGAACCCGAGGATGTCGGCGGAGACGAGGCAGACGGCGACGAAGCCGAAGATGGCGGAGTTGTCGATCCTTGCGAACGTCCCGACATCCCGGCGCTCGGGATCTACCTATTCTACTGCTTCACTGACGATCTCCACTCCGACATGACGCTCTGGCTCCAGATTGAACGAGGCGGACTGCCGATTGTCGGCTGGAGTGAAGTGACCGGTTGCACGGCAACGGGAGTGCGCTCGATGTTCTGCGAGCTGCCGCTCTACTACAACGCGGTCTATTTCTTCAACATTGAGACCCCCGGCGTCGGCATCGGCTGGTCCTGCGGACCAGGAACCGACGTGCTCTGGGGTACCCCAAGAATCTGGGTCAACCACGCCGAGCAGACAGTTAGGGTGGTCCCAAACATGGATGGGGGGTGCAATCATCAATTCACCACCCCGCCCTCCGGACCGCTCTAGGCGGTCATCCCCCGACGAGAGTTCACTCTTTCGTCGGGGCTTTTTTTAAATCTAAACCTTTACAAAATCATCAAAATGTGATATACTATAATAATGTAAAAGAAAATCGGCTTTTTTATTTTTGTTAGCTGAAATTATAAAGCATACAAAATAGAAAAGAGGGGGACCTTTTGCGAAATTCGTTCTTTTTTCAAATTAACCCGCCGTCCAGGCGGGGTAAAAATTAAAACAAAAACAAAAATAAGGAGCCGCTGAGCTCTTTATTTTATTTTATGAAAATGTTAAGTTAAAAAAATGGAAGGGTGGCTGAGTGGCCGAAAGCGCCGCACTCGAAATGCGGTATACCGGAAACGGTATCGTGAGTTCGAATCTCACCCCTTCCGTTTTGACAAATCTTAAATATAAATTTATGAAACTCCGCGGAACAAAACTGAGATATTATTTTTTGCAGGATATCAATCCTGTCATCCGTTTTCTTATTATTTCAGACACAGTCATTATGGGAGCGGCCGGTTTGCTTGGCCCGATTTTTGCGCTTTTTATCACCGATTTCATCCGCGGCGGCAACGAAGCAGTCGCCGGTCTTGCTGCGGGCATCTATCTTTTAACAAAAAGCATTTTTCAAATTCCTATCGCTCACTTGATTGATAGAATCCGCGGAGAAAAAGATGATTTTTGGCTCATGTTTATTTTTTCAATTTTTATTGCCATTATTCCCCTTCTGTATCTTATAATTGATACGCCGATTGAACTTTACGCCGTGCAATTTGTTTTAGGCCTTTTCACTGCTTTCACCTTTCCAACTTATATGGCAATATTTACCCGTCATATTGATAAAGAAAAAGAAGGAACAGAATGGGGCGTTTATTTTACCTTGACTGATTTGACTGGCGCGGCGCTCGCGGCTCTCGGCGGATATATTGCCGCCATAAGCGGTTTTCCTATTCTTATTTTTACGGTTGTGATTGTTTCTACCCTGGGGGCGCTCTTGCTTTTGCCGATTAAATCTTACATTAAAACCTCAACTTAAAGCCCCCCCCGCACCGAACTGAGTTGACAAAATCATTTTTTGGTATTATAATTCTGGATTGAAGAACTTAATTTTTCTGCTCTTACCGGCGGAATTTTTGTCTAAATCAATTTAAATTATGTCTGCTCAATATGAGTGAACATTATAAATTCTCGGCTGAGACTGAATCATTTGAAAAAATAACATTAACCAAAGAAGAGGAAAGGGTCATTACAGGGCTAGGTATCGCGCCAGAAGACCTGCGTAAGCTTCTTGCTACCGACCCTTTTGCAGAAGGTAGCTATGCTTTGATTTTCGAATTACATGATAGGGCATCAAATCTCGTTGTAAAGGCATGGAAAAATCGCAGACGTGATTCCGGGAGAGGGGCAAATGAAAACATAGCTCTACGTTTATTAAGGGCTCGTAATTTTAAACACGCGCCAAAATTAAAGGGCTATTTACAACCGTCGACTATTCTTTTCGAAGAAAAAATTGAATGTGAGACTGTGGAACAGTTTGACAAAGATCATATTGAACGGTTAGCGTTGGCGCTAGCTGACCTTCATTCTATAAAGCTTAATGCCTACGGCAAGCCCTTTACAAAAAGGAAGGAGGGTACTCACATGGACTATCTACTTGATGGAATTGAAACTCTCCAAAAAATTTCAGAACCCTTTGTGGATCAAACTGAAGCAATGTACCTTATCCATCGGTCGTTTGACAAGATGAAAGACATGGCAAATGATTCCAGCGATGCTTTTTCGTCTACAACTTTTACTCTGATCCACTTTGACTTAAACAAAAATAATATTCTATATTCTAAAAAAGACGGTGCTCCTGTTATTGTTGATTGGGAACAAGCTTCTGCCGGTGATAATGCAATGGATATAGCTAAGTTGTTTTTGAAATTGAATTTTAATATAAATCAAAAACAGGATTTTTTGAAAATATATGAAAGTTGCCAAGTAAACCAGGATCCGCACTTTCGAGAGAGACTAAAAATTTATGAACCTTTTGTTCTTATTAATTCAATTATTTGGAGATTAGAAGTTTTACGTGATATGCCACAACAAATGTCATCAGACAACGAGAGTCAATTCTATGGTCGCGTTAAATCTAATCTTGATAAAGAAATCAAAATACTTACAAAGTTTATATCAGAATAAGTATCTATCTATGGCGAAATTTGATTTACATTTTCATTCAACCTATTCTGACGGAAAATTATCTGTTCCGGCGCTTGCCGCAATTATCAAGCTAGAAAAACTAAAATTTTGCGCCCTCGCTGATCATGATAGTATTGACGGTGTTCGAGAACTAGAAATGTCCCTTGATGGCTCTGGCGTCAAAGTGATTACCGGAGTTGAGCTCACTGCAAAATATAACGATAATGAGGTGCATATTTTGGCTTATGATTTTGATGTCGACGCAGTAACGGAAATATTAAAGGAGCGTAATGAAATCGTACGACATAAAAAGATAGAGGAAATGGAGACCGCAATTAAGCTTTCCCGAAAAGAAGGACTTGAAGTTACTCGTGGTTTAATGCCGTTTGAAAAACAGCCAGTCAGTCTAACAGTTGCACTTGATATTTGCGCAAATAGTTTAAATCAAAACCTTTTTCTAAAAAAATATGGAAAGTATTTTATGCCAGAGGATGTATATTACGAGTATCAAGCACCGGGTAAATCTTGCGCCGTAGAAAGAAGTGGCGTTACCGTTACGTGGCTGGTGGATAAATTTAAGGAAGTAGCGCGAGATTTGATTATCGCGCATCCATTCGTGTCAGAAAGCGTTGTTATGAAGCCGCTTGATGAGACGCGTATCAATGATTTACTGATGATGGGAATCACCGGAATTGAAGTGTATCACAATAAAACTTCTGACGAACAAATTTCATTGTTAAAAAAAATAACTAACGAGCGGGGAATTCACTATACTGGCGGATCTGATTTTCATGGAAAAAAAACAGATACACCTATCGGCCAGTATGGTCACGATCGAGATATCCCTGATTTTTATCTTTCAAACTATCGCTCAACCAGAGGGGGGTAAATAAAAAATATGCCGAATACTCTATTGATTCAAGAAGTTACAAAAGTATTGAGGAATAAATACAAAAAATTTAAGGCTATCCGATCAGCTTATATTTTTGGAAGTCTATTAACAGACAATTTTCATAAAAAAAGTGATGTAGATATATTGTTTATTGTTGAGGATGTTAAAGATCGCTGTGAATTTTTGAAAAAAATTAAAGCTGTGCGCACCACAGTGAAGGATTTAAAATTAGATATTAATATTGTATTTGAAAGAGAGTTTCGCCATCTTTGGCATATTTTTAGACCACCAACATTCTTTATCTGGATTAAACAGCAAAATATATTATTATGGGGCAAAGACTCTCTGCGTGATCTTAGAAAAGAAAAAATTACCGTAAAGACTATATACAAACGCGCCGTCGATTTATCCCAAGGCTGTAGGTCTGTATATTTGAATGATAAAGATGTGGCATTTTGGGAAACTAGATATATCAGATGGCTACGCGAGTTGCAATACGGAATATTATATCTTTATGGGGAGATTGAGTTAGATTCAAAATTATGCAGTAAAAAACTAGGCACAGCTCTCCCTGAAATCAAAAAACAAACACAACTTTTGTCAAAAAAAACATTGCCCATTAAATCCCTCTCTGAAATAGCTGAAAAATTTGTACTCTGTGTTTACAAAAATTTTGTCAAAAAAACATGAAGATACTAATGCTAACATCCCGGTTTGGCTTTGGCTATGGTATGGGTTATTCGGCCTATAAAGAGGCGACTGCCCTCATCTCACTTGGTCATTCAGTGACCGTAGTGCATTGCTATAGTAGTCCTGAAATTACTAGTTTTTACGATCCGCTGATTACCTTCATCTACTTACCGATTAAAAGAATACCCCTTATTGGTTTTTTAATGTATTTTTTTCAACTTAAAAAATTTATTAACAAGAGAATAAACATAAAAAATTTTGATTCCGTCTACATTCAATCTCTAGAATTCGGCTTATTAGATTTAGCGAAAATAAAGATACCGATATTTTATTTTGCTCGGAGTACAATGCTAGGCATGCACCAAGCACTTCAAAATGGAAAGATAAAAATTTCACTCCTTCCAAGAATAATCAATTTGGTTCTGGCGGCTCTTGAACGGAGGTGTATGCATTATAGCAAAATGATTTTTGTAAAATCCTGTAAAATGGCTAGCGAAGTTTCTAGTCTTTATGGTATAAATTCCAACAAAATCGCGGTTATCATAGGGGGCATAGATGATAAAGATTTCCAGATACAACCGGAATTATCTTGTATGGAATTTCGGCACAAATTTAAAATACCCCCAAATGTTCCGGTCGTGCTCTATGCCGGACGCATTGTGCCGCAAAAGGGATTAATCTATTTGATTGAAGCATCGTTAAATCTACTTCGAGAAATAAATTTTGTTGTCGTTATTGCAGGTGCTATCATAAACGAGGCATATTACGCAAAAATAAAACGCCTATTAGATAATACCACGTACCAAAAATCTTTTTATTTTCTCGGGCATATTAATCAACTAGACATGTCTTTAGTTCTCAATGTAGCAGACTGTCTCGTAACGCCCTCGTTTTATGAACCCTTTGGCATGGTTAATTTGCAAGCAGCTTTTCTAAATAAAAAAATTATTACAACCGAGATAACTGGTTCTGTTGATGTATTAGCTAACTATGAAAAAATGAAAGTTGTTAAAGCCAGATCTTCAACGGCCATTAAGCTAGCTCTACGGGAAGTATTGTTTTGGAAAAACAAAAAAAATCAATCATCTATTGATTTTCAAATGTATTCATGGCGTAATGTGGCAGAATATCTTCTGCATTATTTTTCGGAAACTGCTTAATAAATTTGGTAATAGTTATAAAAAATTTATTAAAGATAACTAGAATATAAATAAATGAGAAAAAAAATACTAGTGACGGGCGGAGCGGGTTTTATTGGATCACATCTTTGCAAAAAGCTACTTCGTGAAAAAAATGATGTGTTTTGTTTGGATAATTTTTATACGGGAACAAAAGATAACATATTGGATTTGATAGAAAATAAAAGATTTAAACTCTTGCGTCATGACGTGACACTTCCTCTCTATATTGAAGTTGACCAAATTTATAATTTAGCCTGCCCGGCATCCCCCATTCACTATCAACGCGACCCAGTACAAACAACAAAAACATCCGTGTACGGTGCAATCAATATGCTTGAACTCGCAAAACGTACAAAGGCTAAAATTTTACAAGCTTCGACATCTGAGGTCTATGGGGATCCGGAGGTCCATCCACAGCCGGAATCATATTGGGGAAAAGTAAATCCAATCGGACTTCGTTCTTGTTATGATGAAGGAAAACGTTGTGCGGAGACTCTTTTTTTTGACTATTATCGACAAAACAAAGTTGATATAAGGGTGATTAGAATTTTTAATACTTATGGTCCGAATATGTATCCGAATGATGGCAGGGTTGTTTCAAATTTTCTCGTTCAGGCGTTGAAAAATGAAGACATGACAATTTATGGTGATGGATCGCAAACACGAAGTTTTCAATATGTTGACGATCTCGTAGATGGCATGATAAAAATGATGAATAATGAAGATAATTTTGTTGGGCCAGTTAACATTGGAAGTCCTGAAGAGTTTACCATAAAACAACTTGCAGAAATGATTCTTAAGCTAATTCCCGAAAGTAAGAGTAGAATTATTTATAAAAAATTACCCCAAGATGATCCGAAACAAAGAAAACCGGATATTACCCTAGCTCGTAAAAATTTAAATTGGCAACCTAAAATAAAACTAAAAGACGGCCTCAAAAAAACAATAAAATATTTTGAGAGAATATTATAAATTTATATAAGTCGCTTGTATAAAGATTGATCAGTTGACAAAATCATTTTTCTATATTATAATTCAAGATTGAAGAAATTAATTTTCTGCTTTCCGGCGGATTTTTTATTTAAACCGGTTATAAATTATGAATAACATAAGAAACGTTGCCATTATTGCGCACGTTGATCATGGCAAAACAACCCTGGTTGACGCGCTGCTCCACCAGTCGTCCACCAATGTCGGTAAAGATAATATCGGCAGGATTTGTATTATGGATTCAAACGAATTGGAGCGTGAACGCGGCATTACTATTTTTTCCAAAAATGCGTCGGTGCAATGGGGCGAGACAAAAATAAATATTATTGATACTCCCGGCCACGCCGACTTTGGCGGCGAAGTGGAACGAGTTTTGAATATGGCCGACGGCTGTCTTTTACTCGTTGACGCTAAAGAAGGGCCAATGCCTCAAACCAGATTTGTTTTGAAAAAAGCCTTGGAGCTTGGTCATAAAATAATTGTCGTCGTGAATAAAATTGACAAACCGCACGCCCGGCCGGATTTTGCTCTGGATAAAACTTTTGATTTGTTTGTTGAGCTCGGCGCCTCGGATGACGCTCTAAATTTTCCCGTAATTTACGCTTCAGCAAAACTTGGGCTTGCAGGAACCGAACCAGACATTTCTAAAATGAAAAATATTTCACCGATTTTTGAAAATATTTTAAAACACATCCCTGCACCAACCGGCAATCCAAACGCACCGCTTCAAATGCTTGTGGCCAATATTTCCGGCGACACTTTCAAAGGAAGAATTGGCATCGGCCGAGTTTATAACGGCACGCTAAAAGTCGGCCAAGAAGTCGCGCACATCAATCGCCAGGGACAAATGGCAAAATACCGCCTGGTATCTTTGATGACTTTTTGCGGACTGGAGCGGGTGGAGACAAAAGAGGTAACGGCCGGCGACATCGCGGCCATTTCTGGCGTGCCGAATTTAACCATTGGCGAAACAATCGCCGACGCAGAAAATCCAAAAGCTCTACCGGTTTTGAGTATTGAGGAGCCGACCGTCAAAATGACTTTTATGATTAATGATTCTCCTTTCGCCGGGCAGGAAGGGCAATTCACCACTTCGCGACAAATTCAAGAACGTTTGCAAAAAGAACTAGAAAACGACATGGCGCTAAAAGTTGAAGATTCTCCAGATGGCGGATGGATTGTTTCCGGACGAGGCGAATTACATTTATCAATTCTAATTGAAAGGATGCGCCGCGAAGGTTTTGAACTTCAAGTTTCCCGGCCAAAAGTTATTGAAAAAGAAATTGACGGAAAAAAAATGACGCCATACGAACGCGTCTTTGTTGAAGTACCCGAAGCACACTCCGGAATTGTTATTCAAAAATTGGGCAGCCGAAAAGGCGAATTAAAAGATATGAAAACTATTGATGGAATTACTTATTTAGAATTTTTAATTCCGACGCGCGGACTTTTTGGTTATCGCAGTGAATTTTTAACTGACACGCGAGGTTTGGGAATTATAAATACAAATTTTGCCGAGTATCTTCCTGATCCGGGCAACTGGCGCGAACGCGACCAAGGATCTCTCGTGGCTCACGAAACCGGAACGACCAATCTTTACGGCATGATCAATATTCAGGATCGCGGCGTACTCTTTATCGGTCCTGCCGTTAAAGTATACGAAGGCCAAGTTGTCGGACAAAATGCGCGAAGCGGCGACATCCGCGTTAACGTTTGCAAGGCCAAAGAGCTTTCTAACATGCGCTCCAAAGGTGACGGTTCAGCTGAACACTTTAACGCGCCAAAGACCATGTATCTTGAAGACGCTCTGGAATATATCGGCGATGATGAGCTGGTTGAGGTAACTCCCAAAAACACTCGCATCAGAAAAATTCATTTGGATGAAATTACGGCAAAAAGAATGGCGAGAGCGAATCGGGAGTAACAAAATTAAAATAAAAAAACCGCGGAGATTTTTCCGCGGTTTTTAAATATATTCAATTTCAGAACTTGAACATGTCAGCAAATTTTCCAACCAAAGGAACTGGCTCTTGTTTGCCTCCTGCGGCGTTCACAATTCCCAAAATTACAAGAACTAACAAACCCAACTGCAACAACCTAATGACCCAATAAAAACTAAACCACCAATACCAGGGAATCAACATTCCAATAAGCCAAATAATTATGCCTATGCAAAAAAGGACCAAACCTTGTTTCACGTGATATTTCACAAACGAATCCTTGTGTGCTCCAACTAAAAGCGGGATGAAAAACAGGATGTAGGCTACGATTGCCATACCCGTATTTTTCTCTCCGCCCGCCGGTTTTGGATTTTCTGCCGGCGCTTGCGGTTTTTGTTCATCCATAATTTTTTAAATTAATTCAAAAAATAATTTTATTCGACGCTTACTTCACTAAATATGACAACTCCAACCTCCTGTCCACCAACCGTATAGGTCACGGTGTATTGAGAGTTATCCTTACTCATCATTAAAGATGCTTCCCCACTACTAACGCCACTCGTGATAACTGAAAAACCCCGAGAAGAAAAAGCCGAGGTTAATTTATTTAAATCGCCGGCTGTTGTAGTCTTCTTGGTTATAAATTCAACCATGCCCGTTCCCTCGCCCATTCCAAGATAATTATTCAAATAACTTGATACTTTTACGCCTCCAAAAACATCGCCAATAACTTCTCCAATATCATTTTTCACCTCACTGACAAAAGGAGTATCCACTCCAATCTCTTCAGTCGCGCTAAATTTTTCTTCTGGTGTTAGCTCTCTCTCTTCCTCGCCGGTTTCTTCATAATTTTCCATTCCACCAAGTGCCTCCATACTTTCTGCCCACTTTTGTAAATCACTGGCGTTACCGCCGCCTAAACCTGCGAAACCCGATAAAAATTGCCTGGCCAGACGTTGCTGCTCATATCTTTGCCACGCCCAATAGCCGCCGGCCAAAACCGCCACGGCCAAAACGACGATGACCGGGACAAGAACCTTTTTGTTCATAATTTTAAACTTTAATTCCCCAAAATATTTAGGGCTGTTTATTAATATTCCTCCTAATCCTATTATACCAAAAAACAAAAGAAAAAACCATAAACCCAATTCTCTTGACCGATAATCTATGCTATAATGAATTAATTAAATAAAGAACCAAAGTTAATCTTGTTTCTTTTTAATATGACTCAAAAAATTCGTAAAGTTATTATCCCCGTAGCCGGTTATGGCACCAGATTTCTTCCGGCGACCAAAGCCCAGCCAAAAGAAATGTTGCCTATCGTTGATAAGCCTGTTATCCAATATATTGTTGAAGAAGCCGTGGCTTCGGGAATTACTGATGTAATTCTTGTGACCGGCGCTTCCAAACGCGCCGTGGAAGACCATTTTGATTATAATTTTGAATTACAAAATTGGCTAAAAAAACAAGGCAAAGAAGAAATCCGACAGGAGCTAAAAAACATCGCTGATATGGCAAATTTTATTTATATCAGGCAAAAAGGCCCTTACGGTAATGCCACGCCGGTTATGAATTGCCGGCAAGTTGTGGGAAATGAACCATTCGCTGTTCTCTCGGGCGACGATTTAATTTTAAATGGCGCAAAACCCCGATTAAAACAATTGATTGAAGCTTATGAAAAATATACTGATCCAGTAATGACAGCTATCAAAGTTACCAGAGAAGAAACAAAAAAATACGGCATGCTTGACGCGCAAAAAATTGAAAAAAATATTTATCAAGTTAAAAAAATCGTGGAAAAACCAGGTCCGGAAAAAACTCCGTCGCTTTTAGCCACGCTTTACGGCTATGTTTTAACTCCGGATATTTTTGACGAATTGGAAAAATTAAAACCCGGCGCCGGCGGAGAATTTTGGCTCCCAGAAGCCATCGCCGGACTTCTTAAAAAACGCCCTGTTTACGCGTGTGAAATAGACGGAACTTATTACGACGCCGGTTCAAAAATTGGCTGGCTTAAAGCTAATGTTGATTTGGCCTTATCGCGAAAAGACTTAAAACCGAACTTCTCTAAATATTTGAAAAAATTAAAGTTTTAGTAATTAGTAATTTGTAACTAGTAATTGCGGCTCTTCTTCTCAATTTCTATAAATTACTCAATTACCTAATTACTTAATTACCAACGATAATATTATGAAATCAAAATTCCTGCCACTTTTTTTACTTTTTACTTTCATCATCACCGCCGGCCCGATTTGCAAAGGAACGTCGCAAGAAGCTCAGGAAGCAATGAAGCCAATAAACCTTGTCTACTGGCGGGTTTTTGACGACCAAGACGCTTTTGATGAAATCATCACAGCTTACAAGGCAATCCATCCGAATGTTTCTGTCTCTTATCGTAAATTGCGCATGGAAGAATATGAAAAAACTCTTCTAAACGCCCTGGCCGAAGATCGCGGGCCAGACTTATTTTCCATTCCAAACACTTGGGTGCGCGAATACCAAACCAAAATTCTGCCAATGCCCAAAACTATCACTCTGCCTTACCAGATAACTACAGGCACCGTTAAAAAAGAAACTACTATCCAATTGCAAACTACATCGACTCTTTCTCTCCGGGCGCTCAGAACCGATTTTATGGATCAGGTGGCAAAAGATGTCGTTTTAAAATATCAGGCAGGAGATCAACCGGCCGAAGACAGAATCTATGGCTTGCCCCTTTATCTTGATACTCTGGCACTTTTTTACAATCGCGATATTTTAAATGCCTCCGCTATTCCCGAACCGCCCCGAACTTGGGCGGAATTTTCAGAGGATGTTAAAAAAATCGCTAAAATTGATAAACAAGGAAATATTTTACAATCTGGCGCGGCGATTGGCACGGCAAACAATGTCGAACGAGCGCCGGATATTCTTTCGCTTTTGATGATGCAAAATGGAACAATTATGGCTGATGAAAATGGTAACGCCACTTTTGCCGCGATGCCCGCGGGAGCAACTCTCATAAACCCTCCCGGCGAAGATGCCTTGGGTTTTTATACTGATTTTGCCTCACCTTATAAAGAGGTTTACACCTGGAATAACAATATGCCCAACTCGCTTGAAGCGTTTAGTACCGGCCGCGCGGCTTTCTTCTTTGGCTACTCATATCATATTCCGCAAATCAAAAACCTCGCGCCAAAATTAAATTTTGCCATCGCAAAAATGCCTCAAATTGAAGGCAGCCAAGAAATAAATTTTGCCAACTATTGGGTGGAAACAGTTTCCACAAAAACTAAAAATCAAAATGAGGCCTGGGACTTTTTACAATTTGCCGCTAAAGCCGAGAATGCCCAAAAATATTTGGCTAAAACAAAAAAACCGACCGCACTTCGCTCCCTTGTGGCGAGCCAGATTGAAGATCTTGATTTAGCAGTCTTTGCTTCCGAACTTTTAACGGCCAAATCTTGGTACCAGGGAATGGACGCTCTAGCCATGGAAAAAATTCTGAATGAAATGATTGAAAATGTAGTTGCCGGCACGCAAACTCTAAAGGAAGCAATCGGCTTGGCCCAGGGAAGAGTTAATCAAACAATACGGCAGTAATTAGGTAATTTGGTAATTAAGTAATTATGGAGCTGGAAGATTTGGAAATTTATAAATTAGCAAGGGAGATTGGCAAAGACGCTTGGAAAATTTATAACATATTAAATTGGCAAGACAAAAAGATAATGGGCGATCAATTTATTGCCGCCATAGACTCAATCGGCGCCAATATCTCGGAGGGCTTTGGCCGTTATCATTTTCTTGATAAAAATAAATTTAACTACAACTCAAGGGGCTCTTTATTGGAAAGTGTATACTGGCTAAACTTGCTATCTGAAAGAGAAAAAATAACCAAAGAAACGGCAAATATTTTGCAAAATAAACTTTCAAAATTACACCTGAAATTAAATAATTATATAAATTCAACTAAGCAGCAAGTCAATCGACCCAAATAATTACCTAATTACTTAATTACTCAATTACCCATGACATTCAAAAATAAAATTGCTTTAATTTTACTATTTACTGTTTGTTTGTCATTACTCGTTACGCTGCCGGTTTACGCTTCCTGGCCGGCGACGCCGCTTCTACCACCGTGCACTTCAAGCGGTAACTGCGGATTTAACGATTTTATTTTACTCGGCATTAATTTAACTAAATTAATTTTAGGAATGGTTGGCTCACTTGCCCTGCTTTTCTTTATTTATGGAGGCGTTGTATTTCTAATAGCCGGAGGAAAATCAGAAATGATTGACAAAGGAAAAAAGATTATCACGAACGCCGTAATTGGCGTGGCGATAGTGCTTGGCGCCTGGATAATTGTTAACTTTGCTATTGCTGCTATGACTGGCACGCCGGTTAGTAACGTTAAAATATTTGGCACACAAGATTGGTGGAAAACCCCAGGAGAATAAACGACTACTTCGCCTTCCGGAGAAAGTACAACTCCATAATTTAAAAATATGAACCCAAAAAAATATTTTAAATTTGTGATTTATATCTGGTCGATTTTATTAATGACCCTGATGTCTACCCAAATGACTTTTGCCGTGACTCTAGAAGAATTGCGTGCTTTGTCCGGAAGAATGGAAGCTGATTGCGCGGGGATTGAACCAGCAACTCGAATACTAACCGATTTAAATAATCGCATAACCGCCCTGGAAGAAACAAAAAATAGAAATCAAGAAGTATATGATCGTATGCGACCAGATTGTGGAACTACCATAACTATAGAAGATTGCGAAGCTCAACTTGACTTAATTTCAAGCCAGATAACCCAACTTCTTGATTTAATTTCACAACGAAACACTGAAGTAGAAAAAGCTCAGATAGAAATTGACAAATGCCGAGCCGCAACTGAAGCCTCTCAAGCGACAACGGGAGCAATAACTGGGACTACTGGCCCAATAGAATGGACTTCGCCAATCGGCGCTGTTTCTCCGACTCAACTTATCGGTAAGGCTATCAAAACTGTTTTAGGAATTCTCGGCGCGATTGCCCTTTTAATTTTTGTCTACGGCGGTTTTGTCTGGATGACTTCCGGCGGCAGTCCGGAAAAAATAAAAACGGCGCGCATGACTTTGGTTTGGGCGGTTCTTGGCATGGCCGTAATTTTCTTAAGTTATGCCGCGGTTGATTTTGTCCTTAAAGCTTTTGGCGTTTAAAATGAAAAAATCTATCAAAAATTTATTTTTCTTTTCTCTGGCGGTATCTTTCTTTTTGACAAGTTTTTTTCCTTTGTCAGTGCTTGCCTTCACGACTTGCAGCACAGACGCGGACTGTGGCGGAGAAGCTGGCTCTTGCGCCACTTATGGCATAATTGTCTCCTGTTTTGATTCAAGCGGAAACGAAGCACCCAGCTTCATCGGAAATTGCCGTTTAGTTGCCTGCCCTTCTGGGTACACCTGCCAAACTCGCCCGGCAGGTAATTATTGTTCTTCGCCCACCCCCACCATGGCCGCCACAACGTGTCCAGAAGGTCAAGAATTTAGAGATGGCCGATGCCAAATTATTACTGGAACCGATGGCGCGCCGGAAAAAGTTGAATTGGAAAATCCTCTTGGCGGCGGAACGGGAATAACTTCTGTCCCGCGCCTTATCGGCAACATTATCAAAACTATTTTGATGGTTGTCGGCGCTTTGGCGCTTGCGATGTTTGTTTATGGCGGCTTTACTTGGATGACCTCTGGCGGCAGTTCGGAAAAAATACAAAAAGGAAAAAATATTTTAATATGGGCAGTGATTGGGCTTGTAGTAATTTTTTCTAGCTATACTTTAGTAGATTTTTTATTAACAGCCTTTGGATTATAAAAATGTTTTTACCGCAAAAAATTTTTATCTTCAAAACCTGGACTATTTTTTCTATTTTTTTCCTTTTTCTCCTACTACCACTTTCCTTAGTCGAAGCGGCCGAAGAATGCCGTTGCTACCTCACCTCGCCATACTTCCATGATGATCGTGACAGATGTTTAACCGACTGCGCTATAACTTGCCGCGATCTCGGCCCGGAATGGGCCAGAGAAGCAGGCGTTGAAGGGGCATCGGCCATCCAATTTTTGCCTACATGCGAATCTTTTGATAGGCAGTGGCAATGCCAATGTTTTATCCGCCAACCAGGTATAGAAATATCTGCTTGCGAAGATTATTGTGAATCAATGGGATTGACATACCTTACTAAGGAAGAAGAAACCGAGATACCGCCCACCGAAGAAGAGCTTTTCCCGACTTATAAAATAAAGTCTCCCATTGGCGAGGTAACCGGACCAGAGCTTATTGGCAGAATCATTAAAACAATTCTTGGTGTTGTTGGCGCCCTGGCGCTCGCGATGTTTGTTTTTGGCGGATTTACTTGGTTGACCTCGGGCGGAAGCCCTGATAAAATAAAGAAAGGCAAAGATATTTTAATGTGGGCAGTAATTGGTCTTATTATAATTTTTACAAGTTACACATTGGTTGATTTTATCCTTACAGCATTTGGATTATAATCTTCTACAAAATATTTGTAGAAAACCTGAAAGGGGGTGAAGAAAATGTTAAAAAAAGTATTTTTCTGCTTAACCATCCTGAGTCTTTTGACTCCAGTTTTGGTCTCCGCGCAAACCAATGATATCTTGGGCCTGAATATCATTAACAACGCGAATATCGGCTTGCAAGCTTCAGATCCGAGAGCTGTTGCCGCGAGAATCATTAACGTGGCATTGGGCTTCTTGGGCATCATTGCCGTGGTCATTGTTCTTTACGGCGGCTTTATGTGGATGACGGCGGCTGGCAACGAGGAAAGAATTTCCAAAGCGAAACAAATCCTCACTGCCGGTATTATCGGCTTGGTCATTATTGTAATGGCCTGGGCAATCGCTTCGTATGTTGTCAGAACTTTGATGAACGTTACAAATACCTAATTTAGAAAGTGGGGTGGGGTTTTCCCCACCCCATTCTCGATTATCCCGAAGTTTATGTTTTTAAAAATAGGAAAAGTAAAAATTTTTAAATTTATCTGTGTCGCGGCAGTTCTTTTTACGATTTTTAGCGCGAATCTTGCTCTCGCCCAGCCGGCTGACGGAGAAGACGCTGGAGACACAAGCGGCGTTCGTTCCGGACTTGGCGAGGCGGCCGAAGTTGCTGGCATTCCCCAAGAAGGAGAGAGTTCAATTCCCGCGCGCATTGGCAGCATTATTTCTTACGCCTTGGGTTTTGTCGGAGTTGTCTTTTTAATTTTAATGATCGCCGGCGGCTTGATGTGGATGACAGCGGCGGGCAACGATGAACGAGTTAACAAGGCAAAAAGCTTAATAACGAACGCCGTGATTGGCATGGTAATTGTTTTTTCCGCTTACGCCATTACTTATTTTGTCACGGAAACTTTACTCGGCGACTAATAAAGGGTATTCACCCTGTACTTGCTTGCTCGTTCGAAAATTAAAATTTAATTTTCATTTAACTCCCCCACTGCGCGAATGAAAAAATATCAAAAAATTTTAATTGTCTCTGTTCTGCTGCTCGTCGGATTTTTTATTTTTTATCAAGCAACTTCAGCGGCAGTTTTCGGCGGCCTTGAAAGCGCGCGGAAGTCAGCCGGGTTTTCCGAAGAAACAAGTCTGGAAGCGAGAATCGGATCAATTATTTCCATTGTTTTAGGCTTTGTCGGGGTAATTTTTTTAGGGCTTACTCTTTATGGCGGATTTATTTGGATGGTGGCGCGTGGCAATGAGCAGGAAATTGAAAAAGCAAAAAAACTTATTGAAGCGGCTGTTATTGGTTTAGCGATTGTCTTTGCCGCTTACGCCATTACTTATTTTGTAACTTCCCGTTTGTTGCCGACCGAGGGCGGCGGCGAAGTAACCTGCGCGGAAACGGAAACCCCCTGCTCTTGTCCGGGAGGAACATTTTGTATGGATCCCACTGTTTGGAGCGGCTGTGACGCTTTTTGTGCCGGCGAAGAACCGTAAATTATTAAATTATAAATATGTTTAAATTCCAAAAAATCTTTTTAATCTGTTGCGTTATTTTTGCGTTGGCCTCTCTTTTAACTCCTCTTTTTTCCCAAGCCGCGCCTTCTGATGCTCTAGAAAAATTAAAATCAGTCGGCGGTGAAGCTTACGGAGTCGGCGCCGAAGAACCACGGAGCCTCCCCGAAATTATCGGAGGAATTATTCAAACCGCCCTTAGTATTTTGGGGATAGTCGCCGCGCTTCTAATTATCTACGCGGGCTATATTTGGATGACGGCCCGCGGCAAAGAAGAGCGTGTTACAAAAGCAAAAGAAACTTTGGAAGCGGCAATTATCGGTTTAATTATTATTATGGCTGCTTATGCCATTACTTATTTTGTCGTGGACCGCTTGATGCAAGCTTCAAGCACTCCAACCGTAGCGCCTTAATTTAAAAAAATATGAAAATTATTTCTAAAAAATTATTTGTCTCAACTGTCCTTGCTTCAATTCTCATTCTTTCTGCTCTGCCTGTTTTTGCTCAAGTGGAAGAACTACAAAATTTTGGCAAGGCAGCTTATGGCGAAGCTCAGGCTCAGTATGCCGAAGAACAGGGGCCACTCATCATTGCCGGTAAAATCATAAATATCGCTCTTGGAGCAATAGGCACAATCGTGGTAATTCTCTTTATTTTTAGTGGATTTCTCTGGATGACGGCGGCGGGCAACGAAGAAAAAATTACTAAAGCCAAAAGAATTCTTACCAATGCGATCATTGGAACCGTGATTGTCGTGATGGCCTATGCCATTTCCTACTTTGTTATTAATCAATTACTCCGAGCCTCTGGCGCGCCAGTTACTCCGTAAATTGCAAATTATAAAATCCCCCGCGAGATAGTCGGGGGATTTTTTTATTAAAAAAGAGGCGCCCCAGTTTGCACTGAAGCGCCTTACCCCCTGAATCGGCCGACCCGTTTAGAACGGGCTGCCGATATTCACCTCCTGGCTCTCCCATCCGACACAGAACTGGCGTTCCCGGTCGGAACGAATCACCGGCCGTTCGAAGTTCGGGGCGAGGTACGCCTCGAACTCGAAGTGGTGTGTCTCGCAGCCAGACCGGAGGTTGGTCTCGGCGAGCGGAGCGTAGAACTGCCCCTCAACGCGCGGCGGGAGGAGTGGCAGTCCCGCGTAGAGGTCGGAAAAGGACAAATCCACTCCGTCCATCCTGACGCGAACGTACCAGTCCGTGTTGTTGACGACACGGACGAGGTGGGCGTCACGCCACTGGTTCGGGTACCCGTGGCCCTCAACGAAGGCCAGACCCTCCGGCGGAGGCGGGGGAATGAAGTATCCGCCGCCGTAGCCGCCACCGTAGCCCATGGCTCCTCCCATCGAAGTGCCGTAGGCTGCCGGCGGAACGTAGCCCGAGAACCCCGGGGCGTAGCCGCCCCAGATGCCGCAGCCGACCGGCAGGATCGCGAAGAGAACCGCGAACACGTACTTCGTCATGGCTGCCTCCCCTCGAGGGCGTCCAAACGCCTCTCGAAATCAGTTGCCTGGTCTTCGAGTCCACGCGCTCGCTCTTCGAGAGCTGGCGTTGATACCGGGCGACCATAGGCCGGGTAGTAGTAGGACGGATCCACCCGTCCGTAACTCCCGTACCCGTAATAGCCGCTGTAGCCGCGCCAGCCCATGAAAAACTCGGGGTGAGCTTCGAGCGCACGACCTTCGGCCCGAACGCGATCAGCTTGAGCTGACATGAGATCGGCCGAAGCCGCCTCCATGGGACCCGGCCCCATGAAACCGCTGGCGGAGTACTCGAGCCCGCCACTTCGAAGTCCCGTATGGGACGTGAAGCAGCCAGACATCAGGAACGCCACGAACGTCACGAGAGCAACCCTCATCACGCACCTCCCTGGGGCCCAAAGCCCCTTGTTTTAGCGAAAAAATGAACTTCCGTACCCCCATTCAGAGGCAGGACATTTTACTTTAGCATAAAAAACTATTTTCGTCAAGAGCTTGAAAAACTTTATAATTAGCCAAAATTTTAACTTTCGCTAAGTTATTTTTTCACTTTTCCACAACTTTTTGTGGATAAGCTGTTTATAACCACCTTAAAAATACTTGACAAGCCTAAAATACCCTGCTAAATTAAAGGTAATAACAAAAGTCCCCTACTTTACTTGTTGTAAAATTACGCAAGGAACACCCAGGCGAATCGTCCTGGAAGTTCAAAAAAAGTGAGGGATAATCCTGCCAAATCCGCCTTAAGAATGCGGAGCAAAATATTAAATGCATACAAGGCAGTGGAAAAAATTTGATTTATCCTCTTAAAGCTCACCCAAAAAGAGGAGGGAGCTCTTTTTGTGTTTTTTTGTCAAATATTAAAAATTATTAAAAATATTTAAAATAATTTTATAAATATGCCAACCGAAGTTGCCCCGCGAAAATTTTTTACCAAACTAAGAGAGGTTATTCCTCTGCCCGATTTGATTGAATTGCAAAAAAAATCTTACGAATGGTTTTTTAAAAAAGGTCTGGCCGAACTTTTTGAAGAAATTTCTCCCATCCGGGACATCATGGGCCGGGATCTTGAACTTTATTTTACCGATTACTATCTTGATGAACCAAAATTCGACGAGATTACGAGCAAAGCAAAAAATGTAAATTTTGAAGCGCCTCTTCGCGTAAAAGTGAGATTGACCAACAAAAAAACAGGAGAACTCAAAGAACAAGAAATATACCTCGGCGACATGCCTCTGATGACCGACCGGGGAACTTTTATCGTGAACGGCATTGAACGCGCGGTTGTTTCTCAACTCGTCCGTTCGGCCGGTGTTTTTTTTACTTCGGAGGTACATCACGGCAAAAAATTCTATGGCGCGAAAATTATTCCGAACCGCGGCGCATGGCTTGAAATTGAAACAGACCAATCCGGAGTTATTTGGGTAAAAATTGACCGTAAAAGAAAAGTTGCCGTCACCTCCCTCCTCCGCGCCTTTGGTTATGGAATTGACGAGGAAATTATTTCTCTTTTCAAGGACGTTGATACCGATAAAGAAATGAGTTTTATCAAAAATACCTTGGAAAAAGACATTGCCCATTCGGAAGACGAAGGCTTAAAAGAAGTTTATAAAAGAATTCGCCCGGGAGACCTTGCTACCGTAGATAATGCTCGCTCTTTAATTTACGCCATGTTTTTCCGTTTTGACCGCTATGATTTTAGCATGGTCGGCCGTTATAAATTTAATCAACGTTTCGGCGTCCAGGGTGAAGTGGAAGACACAAAAGAAAATCGAATTTTCCACCGCGAAGACTTGGTAACTATTATTAAAGAAATCATTAGATTAAATATCACCCAAGAACCGGCCGATGATATTGACCACTTGGGCAATCGCCGCATCAGGGCGGTCGGCGAATTAGTGCAAAACAGATTCCGTATTGGTTTAGCCAGAATGGAACGTATTGTAAAAGACAGAATGAGCACGATTGACATTACCGCGCTTACTCCAAACAAACTGACAAACGCCAAACCGGTTATCGGCGCAGTCAAGGAATTTTTTATGTCCTCCCAGTTGTCCCAGTTTATGGATCAAACAAATCCCTTGGCCGAACTGGAGCACAAACGCCGCCTTTCATCCATGGGTCCGGGCGGTCTTTCCCGCGAGCGAGCTGGGTTTGAAGTGCGCGATGTCCATCCAACCCACTACAGCCGCATCTGTCCAATCGCTACTCCGGAAGGTCCGAATATTGGTTTGGTCGGTCACCTTTCTTCTTACGCGCGCGTAAACGAATATGGATTTATTGAAGCGCCTTACCGCAAAGTGATTCGCGAAGTGCCAAACGACGGAAAATCCGCAATTGGAGAAATTTTACGGGAAGAAGTTGCGGGAGAAAAAGCTGAAACAAAAATTACCAAAGAAATTGCCGCGAAACTAGCCAAGGATAAAAATTTAAAAACTATCCAAGTTAAGCCTCGCGCGACAGACGAAGTAGTTTATTTAAACGCTTTCACTGAAGAAAAAGCTGTCACTACTCCGGCGACGACTCCGATTGACGAGAATGGTTATTTTTTAACTGAAAAAGCAGGCGTCAGAAAATACGGTAAACCTAGCATTGAATATGCCTGGAATATTGATTACATGGATGTTTCACCAAAACAAATTGTAAGTGTTGGCACTGCCTTAATTCCATTTTTGGAACATGATGACGCTATCCGCGCCTTGATGGGAACAAACATGCAACGGCAGGCAGTGCCAGTCATCAATCCCCAGGCGCCAATTGTTGGCACTGGTATTGAAGCTCGCGCCGCGAGAGATTCTGGCCACGTAAAAATTGCCGAGGAAGACGGAAGAGTCGTGGAAGTGGAAGGAGATAAAATTCATGTTTTAGAAAAAAATGATAAATTTAAAATTTATCGCTTAAACAAATTTGCTCGCTCCAACGCGTCCACTTGCATTAATCAACGACCGATCGTGGACAAGGATCAAAAAATAAAAAGGGGTGACGCCCTAGCCGACGGTCCGGCGACAGACGGCGGCGAACTTGCTCTCGGACAAAATATGCTTGTGGCTTTCATGGCCTGGGAAGGATACAACTACGAAGATGCCGTAATTATTTCAGAAAAAGTCGTCCGCGATGACCGCTTCACTTCAATCCATATTGAAAATTATCAAATTGACGTTCGCGATACAAAACTCGGACCAGAACTTGTAACCAACGACATCCCAAACGTCAGCGAAGAAAAACTTAAAAATCTTGATGAAAATGGCATCATTAGAATCGGCGCCAAAGTTTCTTCTGGCGATATTTTAGTTGGTAAAATTACTCCTAAAGGAGAAACCGAACTTTCCGCGGAAGAAAAACTACTCCGCGCCATTTTTGGAGAAAAAGCCCGCGACGTTCGCGACACTTCTCTCTATCTTGAACACGGTGAACACGGAAAAGTAGTTGACATTAAAATTTTCTCCCAGGAAACCGGCGACAAATTGCCGCCTGGCGTTATCAAATCAATCCAGGTTTCCGTGGCCGACATGAGAAAACTTCAGGTCGGCGATAAATTGGCCGGCCGCCACGGCAACAAAGGTGTCGTTTCAAAAATCGTTCCTATTGAAGATATGCCTTTCCTGCCAAACGGCGTACCGATTGATGTCATTCTCTCCCCGCTCGGCGTTGTCTCTCGTATGAATATCGGGCAAATTTTGGAAACTCACCTTGGAATTGCCGCGAAAACTTTGGGATACAAAACCGTGACGCCGATTTTAGACGGCATCCCGGAAACAATCATTAAGGAAGAATTGGTAAAAGCCGGCTTCCCGGAAAATGGAAAAATTACGCTTTACAATGGCAAGACTGGTGATCCATTTGATAAAAAAACAACTGTTGGTCAAATTTATATGTTGAAACTGAACCACATGGTGGAAGATAAAATTCATCAACGCTCCATTGGTCCATACTCGCTTATAACCCAGCAGCCGCTCGGCGGTAAGGCGCAATTCGGCGGCCAACGTTTTGGTGAAATGGAAGTCTGGGCGCTAGAAGGTTATGGCGCGGCTCACACATTGCAAGAAATTCTGACCATCAAATCCGATGATGTTCCAGGTCGCTCCAAAGCGTACGAATCAATTGTTAAAGGTGAAGCGATTAAAAATCTTAACATTCCTGAATCGTTCAATGTTTTGGTTCGCGAATTAAAGGGCCTCTGTCTTGATGTAGAACTACTGAAGAAAAAAAATGGTGGTGAAGAGATGTCTCCCGTTACCAATGAAGAAAAAAAATAATTTTATAACTTTTCTCATTTGATATGTACACTCCTCAAAAACCAATTGAATTTGACGCGATAAAATTAAAACTCGCGTCTCCGGAAGAAATCCGCTCCTGGTCATACGGCGAAGTGACAAAACCCGAAACTATTAATTATCGCACTCAAAAACCGGAAAAAGATGGCTTATTTTCCGAAAAAATTTTTGGTCCGACGCGGGACTGGGAATGTTATTGCGGAAAATACAAAAAGATCCGCTACAAAGGAATTATTTGCGACAAGTGCGGAGTGGAAGTAACACACTCTCTTGTTCGCCGGGAAAGAATGGGACACATTGACTTGGCCGTCCCGATTTCTCATATTTGGTTTTTGAGAGGTGTGCCCTCTAAGATTGGGTTGATTTTAGATTTGTCAGTCCAAAATTTAGAAAAGGTTATTTATTTTGCTAACTTCATCGTAACCTCGGTCAGGGAAGATTTGAAAGAACAGACAATCCTCGGTCTAAAACAGGAGTTCAAAAACAAGAAAAAAATGATTATGAACGAGGTGGAACGCCAGGTTGCTGTTCTTCGAAACCAAAAATCGGAAGAAGAAGATGCTTCCAAAATTGAATCTAGAATTGTCCAGGCTACTTTGGACCGAGACGAACGAATTCAGGAACTGGAAGAAGAATTTAACGGCGCGGAAAAAGAGTTGAAAGAATTAAAAGCGATGAAGATTATTTCAGAAATGACTTACCACGATTTATCTTTGAAATATGGCCATCTTTTTGAAGCTGGCATCGGCGCCGAGGCTATCCGCCAATTATTGGAAAAAGTTGATCTTGAAAAAGAAATTAAACCCCTGGAAGAAGAATTAAAAACCGCTCAAGGTATTAAGAAGGATAAACTTATCCGCCGAGTAAAACTTTTCAAGAGTTTGAGGATTAACAAAATCAAGCCAGACTGGATGATTTTAAAAAATGTTCCGATTATTCCGCCAGACCTCCGCCCAATGGTGCCATTGGATGGCGGCCGCTTTGCAACATCCGATTTGAATGACCTTTATCGCCGTGTCATCAACCGAAATAATCGTTTAAAACGATTAGTGGAACTAAATGCTCCCGAAGTTATTTGTCGCAACGAAAAAAGAATGCTCCAGGAAGCGGTTGATGCTTTAATTGATAACTCCGCTCGCCACAGCAAAACCGTGGTTGCCTCAACCGGACAGAAAAGAATGTTAAAATCTATTGCTGATGTCTTAAAGGGAAAACAAGGCCGCTTCCGCCAAAATCTTTTGGGCAAAAGAATTGATTATTCTGGCCGTTCAGTCATCGTTGTCGGCCCAAGTTTAAAATTACACCAATGCGGTTTGCCAAAAAGAATGGCTCTCGAACTTTTTAAACCATTTGTCATTCATCATCTAATCGGGCGCGAACTTGTCCACAATGTCCGTTCCGCTTCCCGCTTTATCGAGTCCGGCCGCCCGGAAGTTTGGGATATTTTAGAAAATATTGTTAAAGATGCTTTTGTTCTCCTAAACCGCGCTCCGACCTTACACCGCTTGGGTATCCAAGCTTTTCAACCAATTTTAATAGAAGGTAAGGCTATTCAAATTCATCCGCTCGTTTGTACCGCTTTCAATGCCGACTTTGACGGCGATCAAATGGCCGTGCACGTACCGCTCACCGAAGGCGCCAAAGAGGAAGCAAAAAACCTAATGCTTTCAACCCACAATCTTTTGAAGCCGGCGACCGGCAATCCTATCGCCACGCCGAATAAAGATATTGCCTGGGGATGTTATTATATGACTGATGCCGGCGAGCCGACGGAAAAAATAAAATTTTTCTCTTCCGCGAAAGACGCCCTGATGGCGCACAATTTTGGACAAATTACCCTGCAACAAACAATAAAAGTTAAATGCGACGAAGCGCTTTTGGATAAAGCCAAAAAAGAAAAAATTGAAAATGGGTTTTTGGAAACGACTCTCGGCAGATTAATTTTGAATCAACACCTGCCGCCTCTTATTCCCTACATTAACGAAGTTACTAACGTAAAAAAGTTAAGTGAGGCCATCAAACTTTGCCTAGAATTTTACGGCGAAGAAAAAACCGCTGAAGTTTTGGACGTGCTCAAAGAAACCGGATTTAAATATTTAACTCTTTCCGGCTATTCCTGGGGCATGGATGATCTCCCAGTCATGGCCGACCGCGAAAAACTTATCAACCGCGGCGACGAAGAAGTTGACACGGTTCAAAAACAATTTGAATCCGGCCTTCTCACTCAAAATGAATATCATAATAAAATTATCAGTATCTGGACCACGGTCAAAGATGACATCATTAAATTAACTAAAGAAAGTTTGGATAAACGCGGTCCGGTTTTCTCCATGATTGATTCCGGCGCCCGCGGTTCTTGGGGCCAGGTTACTCAGATGATGGGCATGAAGGGTTTGGTGTCTAACCCGGCTGGCGAAATTATTGAATTGCCGGTGAAAGGAAATTTCAAAGCCGGTTTTGACGTGTTGGAATATTTTATTTCCACGCACGGTACAAGAAAGGGTTTATCCGATACAGCACTCCGTACCGCGAACGCCGGTTATTTAACTCGACGCTTAGTGGACGTTGCCCAAGATGTAATCGTTATTCAAGAGGATTGCAAAGATAGTGAGGGTGTCTTGATGACAAAAAAAGAAAGTGAGGAAATGGGTGAAACTCTGCTTGCGAGAATTTTGGGACGCTTTGCCGCGGAAGACGTTATGGATGAAAAAGGCAAAAAAATCATAGTAAAAAAGAATGAACTCATCACTGAAGAAATCGGAAGAAAATTAGAAAAACTTGATTTGGAACAAATTCATGTGCGTTCAATTTTGTCCTGCCGCCTCAAAAAGGGCGTCTGTCAAAAATGTTATGGCTACGATTTAGGCTACAACAAACTTGCGAAACTCGGCTCGCCTGTCGGCGTAGTTGCGGCTCAATCCATCGGCGAACCAGGCACCCAGCTTACGATGAGAACCTTCCATACTGGCGGCGTGGCCGGCTTGGATATTACCCAGGGTTTGCCGCGTGTTGAAGAACTTTTTGAAGCGCGCGCACCAAAACGCAAAGCTTTTATCTCCGATGTTACCGGCGTAGCACAAGTTGAAGAAGACGCAAAAACAATTATCGGCCCAACCGGAGAAATTATTACCAAAGGAATTCCGGGGCAAAGAAATATAAAAATTAAATACCTTGAAAAAGAAGAAACAAAATATTCAGTCAGTAAAAATAAAAAAACGACCTTCAAAAAAGGAGACAAGATTGTAGGGGGCGAGCTTCTGGGCTTAGATAAAAACGGAAAAGAAGTTAACGCAGAGCGCGACGGCATGGTTGTGTCTGCCGAAGAAAATTTAGTGGTCGTAGAAGCTGAAGCGGAAAAAGTTAAAGAATATATTATCCCGCCAGGCTATGTCCTCTGGATAAAAGATGGCGCTGCCGTGGAACGCGGCGATCAATTAACTGAGGGCGATTTGGACTTACACCAACTCTTCAGCTTAAAAGGCAAGGAGGCTGTCCAAAAATATTTAACTAAAGAAATTCAACATATTTACACGTCACAGGGCCAGAAATTAAATGATAAACATATTGAAGTAATGGTCCGACAAATGTTCTCTCGCGTTTATATCAAAGAATCTGGCGATACAGATCTCTTGCCCGGAGAAATTGTGGAGAAATCACAACTTGAAGAGGCCAATAAACTCGCCAAAGAAAATAAACTTGAACCGGCTGAAGGCGAAGAATTACTTTTAGGCATTAGCAAAGTATCTCTCTCCACAGAAAGTTTCTTGTCTGCCGCTTCTTTCCAAGAAACCGCCCGCGTTTTGATTAACGCGGCTATCACCGGAAAAATAGACCGCCTTGAAGGCTTAAAAGAAAATGTTATTATCGGCCGCCTCATTCCGGCGGGGACAGGGTTCAAAAAAGAATAGAATTTATCGGACTTAATATGTCCAGACATTCTAAGTGGTCAAAAATAAAACACCAAAAGGGCGCCGCAGATGTAAAAAGGAGCGCCCTTTTTACGCGCCTTTCTAAAAACATTACGCTTGCGGCGCGTGAGGGAGGAAATGGCGATCCGAAAATGAATTTTAAACTACGCCTCGCGATTGATCAGGCCAAAGCAGTTAATCTTCCGAAAGACACTGTTGATCGGGCGATTCAAAAAGGAATTGGCGGCGGAGCGGAAGGACAGATTGAACGCGTCCAATATGAAGGATTTCTCCCCGGCGGGGCGGCGATTATTATCGAATCTTTAACCGACAACCGCAATCGAACAAGCGGCATCGTAAAAAACATTCTCGGAAAAAATGGCGGCAACATGGGTCTGCCAAATTCCGTGGCCTGGATGTTTTCACGGAAGGGTGTGATAAAAATTTCAAACTACAAAAATTTTATCCCAAATCTTGATGAGTTTCAGTTGAAGATGATTGACCTCGGTGCCGATGATTTTGAAACCGAGGAAGAAGATTTAATAATTTATACCGCGCCGGAAAATATGGAAAATTTGCGCGAAGGATTGGAAAAAGAACAAATCACGCCTGAGGAAATAGAAACTGAGTTCGTAGCGAAAGAAAAAATTAACGTCGCCGATCCGACGCAAAAAGAAAAAATTGAAAATTTATTGAACGAACTGGATGAAAGTGAAGATGTTGATAATTACTACACCAATCTCGAATAAAATTAAATTCGCAAAAATAAAAATTCCATCCGACGTGGTGGAATTTTTTGTTGCTATCAAGTTGTCATCCCCGACCTGATTGGGGATCCGGAAGTTTTTCAACCTACTCCAAAATTTCTTGTACTCGCCCGACCTGACCGTCTTCTAATCTAACTTTTATTCCGCGCGGATGATGCGACGAAGGCGTCAAAACCTCTCCCACAACACCTTCAGTCAACTCTCCGGTCGGCTGATCTTTTTTTAAAACAACTTTTACGCGCAGTCCTGGTTTTATATCGTCTCGATTAGTTGGATCCATATAAACTTTTATTTTGAATATTTTTTTATAGTGTTCTCAAGAGTTTTTTTGGCTCCTGGGTCTTGTATTGTGTCCAAAGCTTTTTTTGCTTCTTCTATATAAAACTCCCTTATATTATTTTTACTCAAATCTTCGCAGGGATTTTCAATGTGGTTAATCAGAAATAAAACTAATTCTAGGTCTGTCGCCTCTTCTTTTCTTTCAAAATTTTCCATATTAATTTTTTTCTCTAATTGGGTTTATTTATGTTTTAATTTTTTCGTGATCCAACTTGCGCAAACCGCGACGATCGCGCCAAGCATGATATTTTCTAAAATTATAATTGCTATTGTCAAAAAATATGAAACCCCAAAAGGAACTGAAATTCCAAGAATGGATTTTTTAAAGTATGTGCTACTGATAAAAGCTGCTAAAGAAAAAATTGATGACGATGTAAGTCCCAAAATGCCCCCATAAAGCGCTGATTTTCCCAGTCCTTTTTCATAAAAAGCTACTCCCATCCAAATAATCACCGCTAATTTTACCAAAGTAAAAAAAATACCGCCAAGCGAATATGATGATAGCGGCGGCAATATCTCAAAAAAGATTAGAGCAGATTCGATTAAAGACAAAACCGCGACGAGCAAAACAAAATGTACGATGGTTAGTTTTCTTTTCATAACTGTTTACTTTCTTTATATATTGATAGTTTTAAATTATGTAACTATTTCAGCTAACGTTTCGGCATATACGATGTTTGCTTGCGAGTCTGCCTGTATAATATTTCTTACAGGCAAAGCGAGCAAGCAAATATGGGCGAAGCGACGAGGTACGAGGAGCGTAGCCGTATATGCCGTGTTATGTGATGTTGACTTTTCATTTCTATCAATTTTCAGGGCTATTTTTCCTTGTGAATAATAGATAGAACAATCCTACAAACATCATAATTATCCCAAATACAATAAAGCTGTTGCGGTAATCGCTGGTCTGAGCAATAAAACCTACAGCGAAATAAATTACCAAAGCTTTTGTTTCAAGAAAAAAACCTTTTACAGAGGAAATGGTGGCGCGCGTTTCTGAAGGAATTGCATGTTGCAATTTACCCTCAAAGATTGTTTGGACAATGCCGTTTGGTAATGCAAACAGAATTATGAGAAGGAGTGCTGGCACAGTGAATAAATAACCGGCGAGCAAGAGCAATAGTCCACTAAGTATAAATAGAAAATAGAACCATTCAGTTTTTAGGCTTTCGAAACGATAGGCGACAAAACTTGCGAGCCCCTCTATTCCAGTAATAAGTGCGATAAATATTCCAATGCCATATGTGGGCAAACCAGCACGATCTGCAAAAATAGAATAAAATTCCTCTAGCGCGCCACCAAAAGCGAAGGCCAGCGATGTAAAAAATAAAAGTTTGAAGACAACAGCATTTTTAAAGACATCACTTAAACCTTTTTTAAGAATAGAAAAATATTCTTTTTCGTGAGTTGATTCGGTTTTGTGCGCTTTGGGAAGAAAAACAATTATTAGTCCAGCGAGCAAAACAGCAATACTGCTTAGAATGAGAATGAAGTGATAGCCAAGTAATATAGCAGGTGATGCAAGTACAGATGCTGAAAGAATTGCGATAAATGACAATGTGCGAGTTCTGCCGTAGATTTTGGTAAACTGTTTTTCTTCCCCAAACTTTTTCAATTCGTCGTATAATAACGCTTCATATGTTCCGGAACTTAATGCGCTTTCTATGCCCCAAAGCACAAAACCGATAAGGAAGCCGATAAAATTGGGGAATAAAATCCATGTGATAAAAGCAAATGTGCGTATGAATTGCCCCACGAAAAGAATATTTTTTCGTGAATATTTATCAGCCAAAACTCCTGAAGGAACTTCTAATAAAAATGCTGTTGTCGACCAGACCGCAAGCAGTGTTGCAATTTGCCACGGTTCCATTCCGAAGTCAGAAAACATTACCGCATACAGCGGATAAATCAGCACAAAGTCAGCGAAGAAAGTGTAAGCGTAGATTTTAGCAAGAAATTTTTTCATGTTGTTAGAAAAATAGCCCTGAAAATTGGTTTTTACAAAAAGAAATGAAAAGTCAATGTCACATAACAGGTGTTATCTAAACTAGACAGTTTTTATTTTAAACTTAGCCAAAAATTATTAAAGATTATACAATCAGAAACATTCTTGATTACAACACCGTCACGGAAATGGGACGGCTGCGGGAGGTGGAGCCGGATTTATCTGTCACTTCGGAATAAAGTTGATACGAGCCTGGCGTGGGAGTGGCGCTCCAGCGGAAAGTGAAAATGCCTTCGGCTGGGGTGGAATATGTTTTTAATAATTCCGGTTCGCCAGAGCTTTTGGCGTAAAAAGAAATTTCCGTGATATCGGCAATGTCCGGAGTTTCGGCAGTGACTGAGAGCGGGAACATTGAAGCGTAGAAGCTCGCGCCGTTTCGTGGAGCGGTAAAAGTAATTTGCGGCGGTAATTCTTCTGCCAAAAGATTAAAATTAATTTCCGCGGAATTGAAATCGTCAATATCGTCGTAAGCCGTGGCGCGCAGAGTATGAAATCCATTTGAAATGGAATTCGGGATTATGAGATTCGCGGTGAACGGCGCGGTGTTGGACATCCCCACCTTTTGTTCGTCAACAAAATATTCCACGCGGGAAATTATTCCTCGCGGGGCGGAGACAGTTACAGAGGCGGTGGCTTCGCGCGAATTAATCGTGCCGTTCGGAGCGGGATAGGTAATGGAAATAGTTGGTTTGTTTTGCGGCAAATGGATATCGTCGTAGCCGGTTGGAAGTTCCTGAGTATTAATTGTATATCCTTGCTCCTCGGCCCATTTGGCAATTGGCGCTTCCCAATTGGCAAATTGCGGATCGGACGCGGGGTTTTCCGGCGGCGGGCCCTTTGGGTTTTCTTTATTTACATAGAATAAAATTGTATGGACTTCACGGAACTTTTTTTCTTCAATCGTGGTCGGCGGGGTATTTTCCGTCGCCAGTTTTCCCGAAATTCGGTCAATTTTTACTACTGTTTCCGCGCCAAGTTCGCCTTTTAAAATCGGTTTATCGGTTTCGGTCGGTTCTGGCGCAGTAAAATATTCCACGGGCGTATCTTTTAGCGCTTTTTTCATAAAGGAATTCCAAATCGGAGCGGCGACAAAGACTCCGTCAGCGCCGCGTTTCATTTCCTTGTTATCGTTATTGCCTGCCCAGACTCCGGCGACGAGCGATGGAGTATAACCCATTGTCCAGCCGTCGCGCCAGTCGTTTGTCGTACCAGTTTTTGCCCCAACCGGCCGGCCAGGCAAAGTGAGCGGACCGCCCGCACCGAAAATATAAGAGCGCGCCGCGTCATCAGACATTACGCTTTGAATTTGCCGCGCGGTTTGCCGAGACACTACCTCTTTTCCTTTGTCTTCTTTCCATTCTTCAAGCACTTGGCCTTTGGCATCTTCAATTTTTAAAATCAGAGTAGTATCATGCAGCACTCCGTCGGCTGCAAAAACGCCGAAAGCGGCGGTATGTTCCAGGAGTCGCACTTCGCCACCGCCCAAAACGAGAGACAAGCCAAAACGAGAACGATCATTTAAAGTTGTATAGCCCATGGCTTGCGCCAAATTTAAGACATTGTCAATTCCCGCGAGATATAAAGTTTTGACCGCAGGAATATTTAAGGATCCCGCCATCGCGCTTCGCATGGAAACCGGCCCGTGTTCTTTATCATCATAATTGTGTGGGACATAATCTTTAGTGTCAGTTTTAAAAGTCGTAACCAAATCAAAAAGCGTGGTTTCCGGAGTGAAACCTTTCTGAAAAGCCGTGGCATAAGCGATCGGTTTGAAAGAGGAGCCGGGCTGGCGGAGCCGAAGCGAGACATTTACATTTGGTTCGAATTTACAATTTTTTCCGGGGTCGCATCCTTCAGGTTCGGGATCGGCAAAATAATCTTTTGAACCAACCATAGCCAGAACTTGTCCGGTTTTTGGATCAATGGCCACAAGCGCGGCGTTCCAAGCGTTATATTTAGTGGAATTTTTTTCCGCGTTTTCATCAATTGCCTCTTCAGCAAATTTTTGTTTGTCAAAATCAAGCGAGGTGTAAACTTTTAAGCCGCCCTGTTCCACAATTTTTTCGCCGTATTTTTCCGTAAGTAATTCTTTAACATACATTACAAAATGCGGAGCAGTGATTGATTCTTTTTTAGCAACGACTCTACTTAAGATGTCAATTTTTTTTGCTTCTTCGGCTTCTTCTTCTGTGATGTATCCTTCCTCCGCCATGCTATCTAAGATATATTTTTGGCGGTCGAGAAGATCGTCTGTGTGACTACCGTGGGGAGAATAATAAGTTGAGGCTTTGGGCACGGCCGCCAAAGTTGCTGCTTCAGCGAGATCTAAATCCTCGGCGTTCTTGCCAAAATAAGTTTGAGCCGCGGATTGGATGCCATAAGCGGTTGAGCCGTAAGGAATTTCATTAAAGTACATTTTTAAAATTTGGTCTTTGGAAAATTTTCTTTCGATTTGGATAGAGAGGGC
>Ga0265297_10001493_pt1 | contig 54417 bp, 58 predicted proteins | sample Munlanlwell13791_FD_192502 | JGI IMG/M metagenome (GOLD analysis project Ga0265297, IMG submission 192502) | Leachate microbial communities from a municipal landfill in Southern Ontario, Canada - Leachate well 137-91 | ecosystem: Engineered > Solid waste > Landfill > Unclassified | place...
GAGGCGAAGATCATCCTCGCACGACCGTCTGGCCAGGGAGAGGAGAAGAAGAGTATGACAGGCATTACGAGCGCTTCCTTCGGCGCTCATCCTTTCGACCGGAAGCCGACGACGAAGAGAGTGCCTCTCACATGATGTTCCTCTCGAAGCGTTCGTACCAACCGTTCAAGACTGTCTTCGTCGGAGGCTTCGAGTATGGTGTCGAAGACAGCGGCGACCCTTCTGCCGACGAAGAGATCGCGATGACGTTGCACGAACTCAATTCCTTCGCTATCGACCTGATCGGCTACATCGGCCGATACATCGACGCCGTCGACGAAGGAAGGTCCGCGGCAGGGCAGTTCGACGTCGACATGCCGCACCTTCGTCAGATGTATGAGAACCTTCGTCGCCGCTATACTGTCGATGCCGTCTTCGAAGCGGCGAAGGGATCGGGAGAGGACTCTTCGTATGTGATCAACCTCGGCGAAGAGGTGCATATGTGCGTGAGGAGCGGAGATTCGCGAGACAAGATGGTCGTGCTCTATACCGTCATGACGCACGAGCTCGCTCACGTCGCGAGTACGACTCCGGATCACGACGAGGAGTTCTGGGACAACTACGCCGTCCTGCGTGAGATCGTCGTTCAGATGGGAGTTGTGAGGGCGAGCGAGATTCCGGCCGACGGAGGAATGCATTGCCAGAAGATACGCATCTCGAAGGGAGAGATGATGGGCATTGCAAGTCCCTACTCTCCGAGCCGTCTCCGCGTGGATAGTCCGTACGTTCCAACCTCTCTTCCCCTTCGCATGCGCCGCTCCGAAGACTTCATGTCGGAGAGGACTTCGCCGAAGGAAGCTGCCAGTCTGATGAATCCGTTCTATGTTCAGAACCGCTCTCCCTTCGTCGCTGGGCCGTATCAGGGTCATACGGAAGGAGAGGTTGGCATGGGCGAGTCGACCGCGAAAGACGTTCTCGGCGAGTTCGACTGGCGGTACGGAACGCCGGAAAGAGAACAGCCTGGCGTCTACTGCAGCGATGATCCATCGAGAGAATGCGGCCACGTCATGCTCGGCAACTCTGGCCAGTACTCGCGACGCGCTCGTGTAATGGGTCGCCATAACGTCGGCTACGGCGAGTCTTTGCACTCTTCTCTCGACGTCCAGTCGACTTACTCGCATTGGTCTATCTGAGGGCGGAGGAGGAGGCGACGCGTCCATTCCATCCATCCCTCTCCATCCATCCATCCCATCCCATCCCATCCCATCCCTTCCCTTCCCTTCCCTTCCCTTCCCTTCCCTCTCCATCCTTCTTTTTCCTCTCCCTCCTCCCTCTCGTCGAAGTGAAACTTCGGCCGGCGAAGAAATGTCTGCCAAGGGAAGGAGCGTCACAGTCGTCTTCGACGAGGCGTGGGACATCAATCTCTCGACGGGAGAGTGGAAGAAGAATGACTCCTTCCCTCGTTCGGCATGCGGTCTGCCGACGAAGATTCGAGGAAAGAAGGTCCTCGTGCAGACAGGATGGCCATGGCAGGCCACCGAGAAGTACGACTATTCCATCGGGCTGCGTCATGAGTGCAAGGAGTGTCGGGTCGAACGAGATGGCCCCGACTTCCTCTCCCCCGAAGTCGTCTCCGTCCCCTTCATTGGCGATCGCTTCATCGGGACGGTGATGCTGACTGACCGTCCCGTCAATCACCGCATCCATTTCTTCGATACCGAGACGAAGAAGTGGTCGACCTGGGGAACGAAGGAATGGCCTTCTTCTCTCCATCGCATACAGGTCGCATCGTCAGAGTCGCACGTCTTCATCGGAGGAGAAGCTTCTCCCTCCTCCCTCTTCGTCGTCGACCTCGAAGGAGGCATCGAGAGGATTGCTCTGCCATGCAAGGAGAGGAATCCATCCTTCTTCGCCTCTATCGAGGGCGATCTCTGGATCGCGGGCGACGATGCTCTCTTCTGCTGGAGTCGAGCCTCGTCGTCTTGGACTACGTCCCCTCTCTCCTTCCCTCTTCCGACTGGGCGTCCTCTCTCCATTCTCGGAGGAAGGTTTCTCGTGTCGGTAGACGACGTCGAAAGGATCGCTCTCTTCGACATCGAGAGAGAGTCGTGGCTCGTTGCGGGCCTTCCGACAGAAGGAAGGGCACGCACGGCCTTCGTCGCGTCGTGAGGCTGCGTGTCGACGCCATATTTTTCTCGCCTCCTCCCTTCCGCCGAAGTGAAAGATCCCTTCGAAGAGAAATGACGTCGGCATCGGCCCTCCTTGCTTTCGCCTCGGCCTGCATCGAGAGAGTCGGAGCAGAGAGTCCGGCCAGCATCGTCGCTTCAGACCCGAACCTTCTCCTCTCCATCGCTGAGCTCGCTGTCCATCATAGCTCTTCCATCGTTGCGATCGTGAAGAATCAGATAAGGCGATACGACATCGAAGGCGCGAAGATGACGATCATTCCTTCTTCTTCGTCGTCGTCGATACTCGATACTAGTGATGTCTTATACGAAGCTGGAGCGATATGCGGCGTCGGCGAGGACGTTTACGTCTTCGCCAAGACCTCTTCGGCCTCAACATGGTGTATCTCTCCGACGTCATTCATTCCGCTTCCCTCTTGGCCGGCGAGCCTCTGCGAGCCCGAAGAGGGGTATTCATATCGTCATCCTCGACATTGGAGCGCGACGCACTACAACGGGAAGATCGAATTTCTGATCTTCGGTGGCTCGAGCCAGAGTGTTATCTCTTCCTGCATGTATGACATCGAGAGAGGGACGTGGCAGAAGCCGAAGCGCTACGATATGACGATGCATGTGGAAAGGGTCGTGGTATCGGAGAGACTTCTCATCAGCTACATCGCCGGATGTGGCGATCCTGAACTCGACATCGTCATCCGAGAGGGCGGACAAGCCTCCTGCAATCGCGTTTCTCTCCATCTCTCCGAAGACAGAGGCGCACATATTCTTGGCGTCCTGATCATCGGGAAGGAAGTCTGGCTCGTCGCCATGTCGCGTGGCTATTACACATACCTGTTCTATCGCTACGATGTCACGTCGAGAGAGACGAAGTTCGCATATCGGGCTTCGCTACCACATTTCGACGTCTTTCATGTCGTCGGCGTCGAAAGGTTCATCGTTCTTCTCGAGAACTGGACGATGGACGATGAAAGCGCGATGTACTATCTCTTCGACACGACGACGGAGACGGGACAGATGATCGATGTGGAGTCGGAAGAGATGAGCAGACTGAGCATCGATCACTGCACGTGCGACTGAGGCTCGTCGCCTAAGTGAAATTTTTCATCGCCGGACTCAAAGGCATATGTCGACGTCATCACCCGATCCCACCGTTACGCTCCTCCTCGTCGCTCACGAAAAAGAGCTGTACTGGACAAGCCGTGCAGAGGAGGCAGAGGCCTGCCTCGTCACTCTGAACCCGTTGACGGGCGAGATGCATCATATTCGTCTACCTCGTCCCCCGACCAAGTCTCTCTCGACTCGTGTGACGAAGGTCGGAGAGAAGATCTACGCGGCTGCGGAAGGATTCGAGAACCAGGTAGTCGAAGTGAACCTCTGGACAGGAGCAACGACCTCTCTTCCCCATAAGTATCGCTGGCTCGCCGCTGACGGAGCGAATCACATTCTCGGGTACAAGGACGATACGATGTTCTCTCTCGATCTGGCCAGCGGAGAGGAGAAGGAAGCGCCAAGACTGCCGCTGTGCAGTGTCATCCTCTATTCCAACTCGCAGTACTTCATCTACGAGGGAATAGTGGACACGACCGGAGAAGTACCGCGGTACGCCGTGCATTGCACTGATCGAGTGCGTCAAACGACATGGCTGATAGCGAAGCGGCCTACCTTCTCGACAGGCGCGGCCATCATCGGAAAGGATCTATGGCTGACGACTTGGGGCACCCCAGGTAACCGATGTGTCTTTTCTCGCTATCCTCTCGACGAGTCGGGCCGCGGCACAGTGGAGTGGAGTATTGAATACGCGCACTATCACTACACTGTGGCGACGGTCGCTCCGCACTTCCTTCTCCTCGTCGCATTCGATCAGATGATGCAGCCAGGCAAGCAAGACCTCTATCTCTTCGATACGACGACGTCGATAGGAATGTATGTCGACACGACGGCCATTCGCGCCCTCTTCAAGCCGGAGAATGGGCATCTGTCCGCCTCGATCGTGGAGGAGGCCTGAGAGTGCTCGTCGAAGCGATCTTTTTCTCGTTCCCTCCTCCCCTCCCTCGTCGGAGTGGTCTTTTTCTCGCTCCCTCCTCCCTCGTCGAAGTGATTCGTTTCTCACTCCTCAAAGAGGGAGTGAGGAGGCGCGAGAATGGACGCCGCTGTTGCATACTTCATCCTCTCTTCGACGACCGTCTCGGACAGTGGCGAGATCGTGGCTTCTTCATCGAGTGACGATCAGCTGATTGTCTCGCTGAACGTGCTGACGGGAGAGGTGATCACGCATCCTTCTCCGCGAGGCCACATCTATACGATGGCCGTGAGGATCGGAAAGAAGATCTATGCTCGCGAGCCGTTGTTCAGCTGTCCAATCGAAGTAATCGAGGAAGGACGAGTCACACGTCTCTCTTGCGATGGACATGACATCTGGCCAGGCGGACGAGATCTCATCGTTGTCGCCGAAGAACGGAGAGTCGTGTCGTTCGATCCAGAGAGTGGCCGGAAGCGCGATCTCTTCACTCTGGAGCCGAATAGCGACATCGCATGCACTGGCTCGAGCGCGATCGGCGTCAACCGGCCTTTCGGTAACCTCGGGATCTTCGATCGCAGGAGCGAGAAATGGCGGATACCTTACCCATATAGGTACGCTTCGAAGTGCGTCTTCGTCGGAGAGGATCTCTGGGATGTATTCTTCAACGGCGACGACTACTACTTGAACTTCTACTCCGTCAGGAGCGATCTCGGCGACAGTCTCAATCCTGCCTGGCGTGTTCACTTCCCGCGTGCACGACACGGCTACCGTCTCAGAGCGGTCGCGCCTCACTTCATCCTCGTCGAGGCATATTACCTCGAAGGTCGTGTCGTCGAGGAGAGTCTCTATCTCTTCGACACGGTCAACGAGGTAGGCATATGCATCGACGCACCGATGTTCAAGTCTCTTCCTCCGAGGATCGTCGCGGTCGAGAGCGCATTGGAAGCGTAACGTCGGCATCGGTGTCGCCGTCGCCATCTTTTTCGCGCCTTCGCGCCTTCGCGTCTTCCTCTTCCTCTTCCTCTTCCTCTTCCTCTCTTCGACGGCTGTCGTCGTGCTGTCGAAGGAGATGGCCGGATCGTGCCGGCGAAGGAGATGGCCACCTCCATGCCGAAGTGAAAGGATCGAGAGAATAGAAATGACCGTGACCGCGACCGCCGTCTCTTCCTTCCTTTCCTTCGCATCGGCTTGCATCGAGAGAGTCGGAGCAGAGAGTCCGGCCAGCATCGTCGCTTCAGACCCGAACCTTCTCCTCTCCATCGCCGAGCTCGTTTATGAGGTCGATCCTTTCATCTATACGTTCGCCGGAGAGTGCGGCCCTATCACGCGCGTCGATGTATCGAGCGGAGAGAAGACGGACGTGTCGATGAGCTCTCTTCCCCATGACATGTACTGCACGGCGCTATGTCACGTAGGCGGCGACTTATACTTGCTGCGAGATGACATTCCTTCGACGATATATAGACTGCAGGGCGACGCGATCGCTCTCCCTCCTCACGGGATATGCGCAACGGAGAGACTGAACGCGAATGTTCGCAAGCTGATTCACTACGATGACAAGATCGAATACATTACGTCAGGCTACGTTCGGGACGGACTACTCGGCTTCTTCTCCTGTGTCTACGATCTTGGGAGAGGTACGTGGAGGGAGCCAGAGCTGATCGCTTTGCCGACTAGCAGAGCCAAACCCAGCTTCGACGCCGCGCCGTCGAAAGAATGTGCTAACTGGATCGTTGCCGCGTCGAAAGAATATATCGTCTACAGCGCAGGCGACGTGCCGGCGGCCGAGGAGTCGATCATCGCTCGATTCGGCAAGCGAAGTCGCACAACGCTCTTCGTGAAGAGGAGGGGGAGAGGAGATGATCAATGGACGTTCGCTTATACGTCTTGGCGGCATCATCTCATCGTCGTGATCATCGGAGAAGAGATTTGGTTCGTCGATGTCAAAGGCGGCGACCTCTTCCTCGATAGCTTTTCGAGCGAAGACGAAGCCAGGTTCGCCGACCATTCGCTATGCGCCCGCGTTCAGCCGCGCTCGGACAATAAAGTCGTTACTCACACCATCCGACGCTTCCGGCCCAGCGAGAAGAAGATCGAGCGCATGCATACCTTCTCGATGCCGCGAGACGGCTTCACGTGCGGCGAGGCCGTCGGGAAGAAGATCGTCCTGTATGGACGCTGCGACCAGCGATGCCAGTCATACTACGTCTTCGACACGGAAGAGATGGTCGGCTGCCTCGTCGATGCCGCCGTCGTATGAGCGGGTCGAAGTGATGTTTTTGCCAGCCAGAGTAAATGGCATGCGAGCTACTCTTCCTTCCGCGGAACGGGCAAGGCAATGCGGTCTTCCTCGACATTATGACGGGAGAGAAGCGGCAAGGGCCGCCTTGCGACTTGGGATTCCTTGCGCAGGCCACCTTGGTTGGCGAGAGGATATGCATACCGAGACCCTCTTCGACAGGCCTCCTCTCACTCGTCGATATGACGGCGCCGCTGCCATTGCGTGAAGAGCTGATCCCTTTCCCGATCGTCAAGCACAAACTCTTCCACTTCTCCGTCTGCGCGGGAGGACGAGACGAAGTCATCATGCAGGCCATGCTAGAGGTCGATGACATTCGGTCCATGTATTTCTTCTCCTTCGACGTCCGCACGCGAGAGTGGAAGAAACTGATATGCGACGACGATCGCAGCCTCTTCGAAGGAACGGCGCTCGTAAACGATCGATGGCTGATCAGACAGTCTGCATCGATGCATGTCATGACTCTGCCTCCGGCGGCTGCGGCTGCGCCAGCAGTCAGAGCCATGGCTGCGCCTGCGCCTGCGCCAACAGCCGCAGTAACGGATCGGAAGAATGGCAACGTCAGGGAGATAATGATGCCAACGAAGCCGCTATTCGCTCGGCGTCTCCTCATGGGCGATGACATATGGGACGTGGACATATCGGGCTCTTTCCTCGTCTTCAAGCGCAAATCCTTACTATCGGAGGAGGGCATGGTTGAAGAATGGCGCTGCCCGTACTACAGTTATATGACGAACAACACCGCTGTGGCCGTGGCGCCACACTTCATACTCATCCTACCGTCTGACGGAACACTCTCTTCGTACTATCTCTTCGACACGCTCGAGAAGGCAGGCATGCCGATCGGCGAACAAGGATCGCACTTCTCACGTGCAGAACGAGGCCGGTGCCGGTGCCGGCGGCGGCGCTGCTCCTGCTCCTCCTCCAGTGAAGGCCGATACATCCCTGTGTCTGAGTTCATTCCGGCAGAGCCGTGACGTCGGCCTCGTACTTGTCGCTGTCTTTTTCTTCCTCCGACCTCTGGCCCCCTCTTCCTCCGACGCTAGGTCGAAGTGAAAGATCCCGGCGGAGAGAAATGGCGTCAGCACTCCTCGCCTTCGCATCGGCTTGCATCGAGAGAGTTGGATCCGAGAGTCCGGCCGGCATTGTCGCTTCAGACCCGAACCTTCTCCTTTCCATTGCTGAGCTCGTTCATCCCCGTCCTCTTCTCCACATCATCAATGCCGATTCTCCCGATGTCGTCGTCTCCTTCGATCTAGATGACGGCATCGTTCGAAGGATGCCTCTCGCTCCGCCCATTGACGAAGGAAGTGAGATGTGCTGTGACGGCGAAGGAGGGTTCTTCTTCACCTGTTGCGATCGCGTGGGAATGCTGCCATGCATCAAGGCCATCTCAGCCAGCGGAGAGAGTCGCATCCTTACCGACGCGGCTGAAGTGCGCATCCTGTACGAGTCTCATCGGAAGGAAGACATATCTTACACGATCGGCTTTCCGTGCAAGCGGCTATGGAAGAGAGGTTCGAAGCTATACTACCTATGCGACTCTCCGAATGAACATCCACCTATCCTCGCCACCTTCGACATCGAGAAGATGACATGGGATGATCCGGTCGAGCGAATATGCATACCGCTGGAGAGAGACGCGATCGTCGCGACATATGTCAAAGTCATGGCTATGTCGGATAGGTTCGTCGTGACGGAGGAAGAAGAGGCCTATTCGTATGCGACACGGAAAGTAGTCTACGAGATCGAACGCGCCGCCGCCGGCACCGGCCTCGTTCTGCACAAAGTGAGTAGTCCGGGCGGTCATTCTGCTGCGACCGTCGCCTTCAGTGACGACGGCAAAGTCATCTGGTTCGTTCACCTCGAGGCGACGGACTTGTCCGCCCGTCATCAACGAGGCAAGGGCTATCGTTTCTATGCGTACGATGTCGAGAAGAGAGACGCGACGCGCAGACGCATTCCTCTCCGATAGACTCGGACGCGTGCCGCAGGTCGCCGTGCTGCAGAACTACATCGTCCTCTTCCATAAGTGGGTAGATGACAAGGTGCCGTGCGTCGTCTTCGATATGAAGAACGAGACCGTGATCGAGCTCGTGGAATGCGAAGTGCCATTCGATCGCTACTCTCACCGCTCGATCTTCTGCGTCTGAGGCCAGCCGGCCTAACTTTTTCTTCGACCTTGCTGGGCCGAAGTTGGCCGCCTCAAATGTCCGACCGTCCATTCCTCGAGCCCGTGGCATCGAAAGAAGCATGCCTAGCCTTTGCTTCTGCATGCCTGAAAGGAGGAGATGACTCGCCTGTTCGAGAAGTCGCGTCTGATCCCTTCCTTCTTCGGTTCATACTCTCGCTCGCCAGACCGAAGCCATCTCTTCGACGACTGCCAGTGGCGTCGACCGCCGCCATCACAATCTGCGAGTCGAAGAATGGTCTGCAACACGTCTTCCTCTTCGACGGCGGTGATGCCGTCATTACCGAACTGACGAAGGAAGGAAGGAAGCGGCCCGTCGAGAAGAAGGAGAGAAAGACCTTCGTCGGAAGAGTGCGCTGCGCCCTATGCAAGAGTCCGGCGCCTGTGAGTCCGCCCTTCGTCGTGGCGAGCGACGGACAGGCTCTCTTCTTCGTTAGAGGCGACTGTCCGATCGAGGAGTATGAGTACGTAGATGGTGTGATGTGGCACTGCGATCCCATTCCTTCGCCAAACGATGCCGCGACCTTCACTTCCATCGGCCGAACTCTCTTCGCCGTCTTCTATGCTAGGGAGAGACGCCAGTGGGAGTTGTGGAGCCGAGCACGTTCTTGGCGTCGCGAGGTTCTCATTCCTCTCGATGGAATCCACATTCGATGCGCTGCAGTCGGGAAGATTATCTGGATGTTCCAGACGATCGTGTCGCCATTACCAGCGGGACCGTTGCATCGCATCCGCGTCATCTCATTCGACACGGTCGAGAAGAGGCTTCTCTCCGACAAGAACGAGACGGCCATCACGAGTCCGTGCTTCATCGAGCGTCTCGTCGTAATCGGAGAGACGATCTTCTTCGACTGCTCATGCCACTGTCCTCTCCATCTCCTCTCCTTCGATACGAAGGCACGACGCTGGCGCATGTCGGAAGGAGGAGAAGGAAGAGGAGAAGGAAGAGGAGAAGGAAGAGGAGAAGGAGGAGAAGGAGGAAGAGAAGGAAGAGAAGGAAGAGAAGGAAGAGAAGAAAAAATAGACTCCGAGGCGCGCGGCATCCTCTTCGCGGTGAGAGAGTAGGAGGAGGAGGCGTCGCCATCCCCTCCCTCTTCGCAGTGAGAGAGTAGAAGGCGGCGTCGGCGTCGTCAGCATCATCACGCCCTTCCTGGCGTCCAGTTGATCGGCGCGTAGCCCAGTCTGACTAGATCAGCATTCACCTCTCCGAAGATGTCTCGCGTCTCGAACTCTCCTCCTCTCGACGCAGGATGAGCGTGCTCGATCTTGTAGACGGTCGAGAGAGTCGAGATGATAGACTTCGCATCGCGGCCGAGCATGAGAGCCACCGCTTTCTTCGGCGCCATCAAGAGCGCCTCTCGGACGACTCCTTTCCACGGTGCGGCATGCTCGCCGGACTTTCCTTCCTTTGTCGTCAGCGATACGTTAGTCAGCAGCACGCCCTGACGCAGCCACGGCCTATAGTCGGCCGAGTCAGCACTCTCTTCCGCGATATGGCCGTACTTGACGAGGTTGGCATTGATTGCCTTCGCTGAGTAGGGACAGTAGTCGGAGAGAGAGTGGAAGGCAATGCCCATCGCATCTTGAGATCTGGGGTACGGGTCTTGCGCTGTGATGATCACTCTCACGTCAGGAGGACTGAGGTACTTGAACGGCTCGAGGATGTACTGCGGCGAAGGAAGGTATCGCTCCGTCTCGCGACGCGCCATGTTGAAGATCATGCGGAGCGAGAGGTCGAACTCGTGTCCGAACTTGGTCGAGGAGAGCCATTCGGGCCGCACTCCTTCGACGACGACGCTTCTGAACGCTTCGAAGGAACCGAGTGCTGCGTAGTTGGTCATCTTTCCGATGGCGGATTCTTTCAATTTTACAGCGGACCTCGCCGCCCGTCTTCGTTTTAGCGAGGCCGTAAATGACATCGAGACACGCGTCCGACGACGACGACGAGAAAAAGGAGATAGAAGGCGGTGGTGGCAGTGATGGAGAGGAGGAGGAAGAAGAAGATGCCGTCGTCGACGACGACGAGAGGAGGAAGGTGGCGGTGGTGGCGGCGACGTCGGACGGACTACACCACCGCCGCGGCCTCGGCGACGCTATACCGAATTGGCTTCTCCCCTGCAGTATAGTAGTGCATCGGATCATCGCCTCTCCGACCGGTCGGCAAGAGGCCGGTCTCATCTCGTTCGGGAAGACGACCGTCAAGGCGAAAGGAAAGGTACCCACCTTCATCGATCCCTATGCAGCGAAGAGCGGCACTCTCGCCGACGATGAGACTGCCGAAGCGGAGAAGAGTCTCTCTTACGATGCATCTCTCTTCGTCAATCGCCTCACGGCCGTCTCGCTCTGGCCCGTCTATCGCATCATAGACTTGAAGAAGATTCTCTCCGCCTATATCGGCTGTCCCGTCCATCACATCGTACTAGCGGACGAGACCGGCCGTCCCTTCTCGCCATCTATCGAAGGAGACTTTCTTCGTTCCGTTCGCGCTATTGGCGGCGACATCTGCATATACCTTCTCGGCGATTGGATCGGGAAGGATGGAGCGGAGCGTTACTTCCGTGACGATCTTCTTCATCTCACTCTTCTCGAGACTGTCCGTCGCAGCGAGAGGATTCGCATTCTGACTGGCTACGTCATGAAGGAAGAAGCTCTCTCGACTATCACGACGACGGCGTCGTCGACAAAGATCCCGCTTCTGCATGGCAGTATCACGCAGACCGAGTTGGTCGCCTCGCCGAGCGGTGGCGGTGGCGGACCTTCCTTCCTCGACAACAGCCGCATCTTCGGCCTTCTCCATCTCGACAACGGCAGCAGCGGCAGCGGCCAAGACTGGCTGACCGCCCTCGCGTATAATGACGGAGAGAAGGTGACCGCGAAGGTGCTTCAGACGGCGGATGGCTTGCCGGAGGCACTCTCTCCGACCCGGACCGACTCATTGAAGGCCCTTCTCCTCGTCAGGGAGAAGCCGACGCCATGGCACATCCATCCCTTCCTTATCTCCGTGCAGAACGACTTCCGCATCACTGTCTCGGCTAATTGGGCCGAGGGGGACAACGAGGAAGGAGCGGCCGCTTCTTCTCGCACTCGGCTTCACGCTCGGTCGGAGAAGGCGCTGCAGTCCTTCCTTCGCCGACTCTACAACTTCTTCGAAGAGGATGTCATGCGTCCGGACTCTTCTCTCCCACCGCGTCGCACCATCAAGTCCGCTCTCTCGATCGCAGCCTATCGAGAGAACTACGAAGGAGGAGACTTCGAAGCGTTCCGCGAGATGGTGGCACTCCTTGCTCGGGCTGACCTTGTCCATATCACTTACATCACTCCCTCCTCGATCTATTTCAAGATGCCGCAGGGCTTCTCCGTCGAGAGAGAGTTCGACTTGCGTTCCTTCCTCTCGACACGAAGCGAAGGAATGACATCTTCCTTCGACACGACGATGCAGGACGCGACTGCCTTCGTATCGAAGGGACCGGAGATACAGCTCAAGGCCGAAGCGAAGGAGATGTTCCTGACGATCACCGGTTGCAAGGGCGACGAAGAGATTGCGCTCTGCGGCTTCATCACTGGGGCGATCGCTTCTTCAGCTGGCTACTCTCCTTCTTCTCGACGCAGCGATCAGATGATGCGTGACTATGCGAACCTCAGTCTCCTCGAACAGATCGACCCCGTCCTCTTCGGCTCGAGGACGATGCCAGGCGGAGAGAGGATCAACTATTCGCGTGAATGTCAAGGCGCGGCAAGACATCCGATACCCATCTCCATCGACGAGGCGCTCGCGCATCCTTCTCCAAGCGTGGTCATCCTCAACAACATCACATACGGCGGTCCGCAAGCCTATCGCGCACCGACGGCCTCTTTCCCAGTCATCTCCTTCCGCTCCGTTCCTTTCCACCGCTACTGCGTCGTCTGCTGCGTGCAGAAGCAGATCGATGCTTCTTCTCTCCGCTGGGACGAGCATAGCGAATGCGCGCGGAACATGTTCTATTCGAGGGGAAGGAAGGAAGATGAAGTCGCGCCGACTCGCTCCGTTGACACGCTCAGCACGGCACTGCAGTTCGACGGGAACAGGATTATAGGTGGTCGGCTCACGAGCTTTCCGAAGGGAGTGCGTGAGATACTGCCAGCGAGAGCGTTCCTCTACTCTCCACCCGAAGTCGACAGTTCCAGTCTGCACGCCGTCATAGAGTGGACTGTCAACTCTCCCCTCGACGATGAGATGGGCCGAGCTTCCAATCCGTACGATGCGATGGCCAACTACGCCATCGGAGGAGTGCCGGTCGCATTCATCCGCATGACTCCAGTATCGAGGAAGCTGTGGCGCGCATCTCTTCTCCGCCTCTCCGAGTTCTACGACGTCCCGCCATACGTGATCTGTATGTGGACAGAGGACGCTGGGTCAGACAAGTTCCCCGTCTCGTACCATCCGATCGTCACGGAAGGACGTCGTCCACTCAACAGCGACGAGCTTGGTCTCGAGATCGAATACGTCGGCCGCGAGTCGTCGGAGAGGCCATTCTCGTACCAGGTGATGGAAGAGAAGTTGCCGTCCTATCGCATCATCAACACCATCTCCTTCGACGAGTACTGTCATGCGGTGACGCTGTCTCGGAAAGGAGAGGCGCCATTCCTCGTGCCGATCCGTCCACTCAAGACGAAGGCGATCAACCCAATCCTTCTCTCCGCTGCCACTCTTCCGACGGTGAAGCAGCTGGACCTTCTCGTCGGAGAGATAAAGAAGGTCTTCCCATACGCTTCTCTCTCCGCCCGCACTGCCATCTTCGACAAGAAGGATCGTCTCCTCGCTCTGGCTGTCGATGGAATCGTACTCTACGTCCAGCCGTCTACTACGATGTCGAAGGAGATAGACAGCTCGACTGCGCAGTACCAGTACCTCACTGCGGCGGCCTACGATATGATATGGGGTCGCATCCGTCTCTTCCCATCCTCTCCGCTGACCGTCGACTCGCCTTTCACCGTCACCTCTCTCCGCGCGGCACGCATGTACCTTGCGGCGAAGGTGATTCGCTTCGGCATCATACGTAAGATCGAGAAGGCCGTGACGACGACGACCACTGGCGCGGTCGCGGCCATCGAAAAGCTTCTTCTCGACGAATGCCGTCGCTTCGTTCGCATCGGGAAGAAGACTCGCATCTCTCTCGACCATGGCAACATCGTCATCTTCTCGGAGAGAGCCGAGATGCCGGCCCAACTTCTCGCTGCCGCGGTGAAGGGAATGGCCGCCTACTGCCCTCGCAGCGTCCAACTCGTCCTTCCGTACTTCGAGAGTTTCGGCTCCATCCTTCGCGCAGACAAGCAGCCTCTCGAGTCGTGGGAGAAGGTCGTGTCGTGAGTGTCGACGACGTCCTCCTCCTCGTCGAAGAGATTCTTTTTTCCGTCACGACGATGGGCGGCCGCTCGCGAATCAGAGAAGTGAATGAATTTTCTCGATCTCAAAGAGGGATGTCTCGTTGCACCGTCGCCGCCGCATTCATCCTCCTCCTCGTTGCGATCGTCGAAGGCAAGCGTGGGAGACTCACGAAGCACAAGGCCGACTTCGTTCCATCGACCTACAACCTCTGCGTCGGCTCATGCCGAGGCCTGTCGACTCCCATGAGTCCAGCCTCGTATCGAGCCAATCTCCGCAAGTACGGACCTGCTTGTACTGGCGCGTACTGCATCGAAGGGAAGGGGATGAATGGCTGGGGAACAGATCGGCATCGCCTCGACTATGAAGTGGAACACATCATCGATAGAAATGGAGAAGAGTACAACGCGTGCTCGGAGTGCAAGGACGTCCCGGGGAACTACATCATGGCGTATGGCCTGTGGAATGCAGAGATGGGAGCCATCGGAATGAAGTCGTACACTGCGATGGTCGAGGAGAAGACACGCATCTATGGACAGAGCATCATGAACTCTGCTCGAGCCGCGATCGAAGAATGCTGCCGCGCCAGAGACGTCATCGGAGAGAGACTCGCATATACACCGAGCCAGAAGCTCCTCGACTGGGACACTGACGACGATCCGTCCGATGATTTCGAGTTCTACGGTCCTGATGCCGTAACGGTGGAATGCAACTGCTCCGATCGGGATAGCACCTGCCTGCTATGCGACTTCTTCCACGTCTTCGAGGACGTCATCGATGCATATCAGAGCGACTCTGCCGACGAGAAGAGTCTGAAGACGGCGTTCATCATTCTCGGCACGATCATCGCAGTAACTCTCGTGATCATTGGCGCGACGACGGCCTACATTCATCGCGCTCGAATCATGCGTTCTCTTCGACCGGTCGGTGATGATCAAGCAACGAGCACCTTCCTCGCTACTCACTTCGGTCCGAAGAAGCTCATCGAGGGCATTGATGCCATACCGATGACTCGCCCGACAGAGAGCGAATCGATGGGCCGAGAAGTTCCGACCGCAGTGGCCGTATCCTGACAGTCTCTCCGTCCGCGCCGGATCGGAGAGAGATACGACTCGGCCCATCGCGACGATCAGCTAAATGAGCGAGCCATACCTCGGCCCGACAGCATCGGAGTGCGAACTTTTTGTCGATGATGAAGACGAAGACGAAGACGAAGACGAAGACGAAGACGAAGACGAAGACGAAGACGATGGCGCCGCTGCCGCCGCTGCCGCCGCCGAAGAAATGAATGATCGGGCGGCTCTCAAATGGAGATGCTCGCCTGCGCTGCAATCGAGAGAGTGGGAAAGGATAGCCCAGCGCATGCCGTCGCCTCTGATCCATATCTTTTCTCGATGATCGCTTCCTTCCTCGTGAAGCGGAAGAAGAAGGCGCATCTCATCCTCTCTCAGCTCGAGACATTCCTCTCTGCGATCTTCTCCTTCGATATTCGGTCGATGGAACTGTCGGCGAGCGGGCTGTTGAGTATAGGATACAGGCCTCGACGCATTCATTGCGCTGGAGTGCTGGTCAAGAAGAAGCAGGTCTATACGTTCGATGACATCTATCGCGTGACTCTTGAGAGAGAGCGTGTCGCGATCGGCGGGTTGATGGAGTGGATAGATGTGATCGATAAACTACGCGGCTACGATCATCTGGCGGCGCGCTTGACCGCGGAAGGAAAGATCGAATGCCTATGCATGACGAGCACTTTCGATGGCTACTATCATCTGGTTTCCTTCGATCCGGAGACGAAAGCATGGAGTGATCCGCGCCGCATTGGATGGGACCTCGAGCCATATCGGAACTCGGACTTCATCATGAACAGCCGATGGATCGTCTACCGCCAGGATCGGAGAAGAATCGCATACAGACGGCGCGGACTGAACGCTTGCATGGGACAAGAGGCCACAGTCTCACTCGGGGCTTACCCTGATGATCGCCTCATCATCGGAGACGTGCTCTGGATGGTATATCGAAGAGAGATCTGCATCGTGTTGCAGTCATATTCGATGACGCAGCGATGCTCCCTCAATGCCGATGGCTACCTCGAATTCAAAATTCCGCGCACGGCTCGCATCCTTGCCGTCGCTTCCGTTCGCATCTTCATCGTCTTCTTCTTCCTGAACTCGCCTCCCTTCGTCTTCGACACGGAGGAAGGAGTGGGCATGTTCCAAGGAGAGAAGACAGTCGCACAGCTCCTTCGAACGGACGTTCGAAACACGACAGAGTGGAGAGTCGCCGTCGAATGAGTCGGGCCTCCCCTTTTTGATGAAGAGGGCCATCCGAGCGACCGCCGAAGTGAATCCTTCCGACAGCTATCTAAATGAGCGAGCTGTATCTCGGTCCGGTAGCATCGAAGAGAGCATGTCTGGCACTCGCCAATGCATGCATCGAGAGAGTTGGATCCGAGTCACCAGCAAGAGAGGTCGTCTCGAATCCGCGGCTGCTGACGAAGATACTTGGCTATGCGAGACCGGTATCGCGCCTCCTCATTCCGTATGATGAGGAATCGGCATCGGCATCGAGAAGCGGAAAGGCGATTCTCGTCGACGTGGATGATGTGACGGCGGGCATGAGGCCGGATACACTTGAAGTCGTGGCGTACGTCGATAATGGCTATCGAACGGAGAGAAGAGTAATGGAGTCGCCGAATGGCTATCGCATCCTCATATCGCTCACCGTGGATAGCTTCGGCCCACGCTTCGTCTTCTACGCGAATCGATCGAAGGAATGGGCGCCTCTTCCCTGCAAGATCGACTTTCCGATCGACAGATGGACATTGCCGCAACTCACGATCGCAGGGCCATACCTCTGCGTCCTCGCGGGCCGAGGCTTTCTCGCCCATGCCCGTGTCTATAATATAGGGCGTAACGCGATCGAGCATGACCGATCGGCCGTACCTGGCCTTCCCTTCTATAACAATCGTGGGAGCGTCGCCGTCGGGCTCGACTCCCTCTTCTCCCTGATCGAAGATCGGCGAGACCACTTCGCGTTGTACAGCATTCATCTTCCCGATGGACCGTGGGTGAAGGAGTTCGACTTGCCGAGCAACGCTCCCGATACCGTCTTCGCGGACAGACCGGACGTAGCGAAAGGATGCTCATGGAGCTGTGTTACGTGTCCGACTGCGCGCTTCATCTGGCTCACGCTCTGCGTTACGTTTGACACCGTCGGCGTTGGCGATCTATTCCGCCAATGCGAAGAGAGTCGAAGGGATGCTGACATCGCTGCGAGCTACGGCTCGGCAGAAGTTCGTTTCACGGAGTACGGCCCGTACAGCATGCGTGCGAGGTATCGATACGATGTCGTCGAGAAGAAGCTCGAGCGCATGCGCGAAGCTGACGCCTGTCTGCATTTAAGCGAAGGAGCGAGTGTCGGACCATACACCTTCTTCGTCAACTCGCGCGGCGGTGAAGTCCTCGTCTTCGATACGGAGAGAGGCACGTGTAAGCGAGTCCCAATCAAAGTCGACGGACGTGTGCCATACTATCTCTCGACGCCCATCGCCTTGTGACGAGGTCTCGCGGCCGACTACTTTTTCCGTCGCCGTCGCCGCCGCCGTCTCCCAACGAGAGAAGGGTCGAGAAGGGTCGAGAAGTGCCGCCACTCCGCAGGGAGGGAGGGTGACGGCCGCGGCCGCCGCCGAGAAAAAGTGAATCGATTCGGATCTGCATAAAGAGAGTGATGACGACGATGGCCTCCTCTTCCTCGCAACGCGGAACGGTGTTCATCGACTGGGACGGGACGATAACTGACATCGCGCCGGGGAATTACGCAGCGATGCTGGCCATCAATCGACTCTTCGGCCGCGATCCGCCGACCTATGGAATCGAAGGGATGAAGAAGGCGATCTCGGAGGCCGGCGCGGTGTCCTACTTCAGGTCGTTCTTGCCCGGATCCGAGTGGACTGACGAAGGGATCGTAGAGATGATCATTCGCTTCCGCGATCCCAAGATCGCTCCCGTCTTCTCCGACATACACTCTTCTCTCGATAGACTTCGGACTGCGGGGTTCGCACTGCATCTCATCAGTCGAGCCTTTGCGGAGCGACTGTCGGAAGAGGTGAAGCTCAGTGGTCTGGTGTTCGACTCCGTCTGTCTCACGACGGACAGGGCGAAGTCTGAGAACATGAAGGAGCTGATCCCGAAGTCCTGCTCTCCGATGTACTACGTCGGCGATGACCTGGCCGACATCACCGAGGCGGAGAAGGTGGGCGTGACACCGCTCGCCGTGTCTCGAGGGAACTACTCAGCCGAGGTTCTCTCTCGACGGGCGCGCCACTTCGACACGGTCGCGAGTGCCGCTGACTTCATCCTCTCTCGATGATGGTCGGCCTCTCTGATGGCATGTCTCTCGACTGGCCGTTCCGATATATTTTTTTTCTTCTCCTTCGACGCGAAGGTCGGAGAAGGCCGAGCCGACGAAGCTATGATTCCGACTCCGCCGTCGAAATGAATCCTTCTTCGACGTCCAAATGACAGCAGAACCATCCGCCGCATCATCCATCCTCATCGGCAGCGTCTGGGCGTCGGAGCAGTCGCCTCTCATCGCCTTCGATCCGCTGTCCGGGCAGACGCGTCCTATCATGCTCCCGATCACACGATGCGAAGAGTTCGGAGTCCATGCTATATGCACAGACGGAGAGAGAATCTTCTTCTTCGATGAGGAGTCCGATATTACCGAGCCAGACTCCCGCACCATCCTACTCCGCATCTATCGGCCATCGGAGGAGAAGATCGTGCTAGCTCCGACGCTGAAGCTGCCCGTCATTCGTTCGGATCTCGCTTCCATCGGAAAAGAGCCGGTGACTATCTACGGCTATGCCACCGTTCTAATGGGTAGCCGCACGATGTACATGCCGGTGCCGCTCATCGAAAGGGGTCCCGTGGAGAGGAATAGTGGTCGGCATGCATGGTTCCGCGATGGGAAGGTCCATTGCCTCTCTCTCGATGCGACGAGAACAACGTTCGTCATTCTATCCTTCGATCCCGCGACGATGAAATGGGAAGAGCCAATCGCGATACACGGGTTCTCGAATGACGAGGCGGTGGTCATCAAAGCGATCGAGAAGAACTACGTCGTTGCCGAATGCGATGAAGTGACATCTCTCTTCTCGCTGAATCGTGAATCGGCGCACGCGGCCCACGTGGAGCTGATAACGAAGTTAGTCAGCGATCATCGCTTCGAGGTCCATCTCTCGGAAGAAGGACTCTGGATAATGGCGTCGGAAGGAGGAGGTGATGACATCCGCACGGACATCGAACTCATTCGCATCTCTCTTCCTCTTCGCACTCCTGACGACAGTCCGCTACGGGCTTCGATCCCAGCGGCTGGACGCATACTTCCTAGCATCTCTTCCGTCGGCCACTACCTCGTCATCTTCCACGCTTCTTCCGTTGGCGGAGATAGTCCCTCTCCGTACTATCTCTTCGACAAGAGGACGATGACGGGGCACATGTGCGGCGTCGGAGGAAGGATGACTGCACAGGACATCGTGAGTCTGATTTGCTGCCTCCATTACCCGTGATGGCTGCATCTTCGTCATCGTCATCGTCATCGTCATCGTCATCGCCGGCAAAAAGTTAAGACTCCGACTCCGACTCCGACTCCGACTCCGACTCCGACTCCGACTCCGACTCCGACTTCACGATGACGCCGCGTCATCCATCGGCCGAACTATCTCTTTGTCCATTACATATCTCGCTCGCACTCGGCCTTGCCGAAGTAAGGCTGGATCGATCGCGTCGAAGTGCTCTGGCGGCACGTTCGACGTCATCACGAAGATCACTCCGATATACAAGCCTGAGTCGATGTCATCGAGAAGAGAGGTCCATTCTCTCTTCTTCGGCACCCGGGCCGGCGGCAGCATGTCAGCACTCAGAGAGACCGGCTTGGCCGGCTCGATCATCTCATTCAGTACTCCGTCGATCTCATCCAGCAAGACGATACTCGGCTTCTCAAACGATCCCTTCGTCAGTAGATACTTGTCTTCGAGCGGCAGGGCTTGTAGGCGCACGATGCCGCCAGAGACGGCCGCCGCTATATATCGAGCGCATGTACTCTTTCCCGTTCCTGGCGGCCCACTGATATAGCACGAGAAGGTCTTCGAGCGCGAATTGAAGAAACGATGAGCGATGTCGGTGGCGACGTCCATCTGCGATGGCGTCGGAGAGAAGGAGGGCACGATTCGAATGACGTGCTCACGGAAGCGTCCGCTTTCGGCTATCTCGATGATGGTATCGTGCAGCTCGCTGGACTCGAGGTACGCTCTGATCTCTTCCTTCCTTCCACGCTTGACCAGCGTCGATCTCGTCATGGAAAGAAGATACTTCTCGAAGTCGAGAGGAGCCAATAGACGCACCACGCTGAACTGTGCAGTATTCGTGCCTGCATCCCTCTCCTTGGCCGTGTAGCCGATGCACCTCCTCGAAAGGACGAACCGTATATTACTCAGCTCTCCTCCGCTACGCTCGGTCGCGAAGAGCACGTTGACGCGCGGATCGTTGTAGAAGATGAAGTAGCTGAAGCCGAAGAAATGCAGAATCGAGATGAGGAGCAGCTTGATCGACTCGATGACGAACGTGCCGACGCCTACGAGGAGAGGAGAGAGCGCCTGCGCCCAGATGATGCTCATGACGATCGACATGCTTTCACCTCTTCTCGACATATCACTTTGCCTCCGACGACACTGATTCGTCTCCGATGCGGCATCGAGCGGCCGCGTCCGTCCGCCCTCGAAAAAGTGATCTCTTCCCGTCGCGCCAAATGACATCCCTCTTCACTCACCACGTTCCTCTTCCCTCCGGCGATCGCTCGATCTGTCTGATAGACGTCGAGAGGATGACGATGAAGGAGCTGTTCCCACTACCGAAAGGGAATGACGCCATCTTCGAAGGAGAGTGGGTCTTCGTCTTCAACGAGAAACGAGAGCGGAGCGTCATTAACGCGATACGAGTCGGAGAGAAGGAGCCGCGCTATCTCGAACTCCTCGTTCCTCCGATCGACGCGCAGTCGAGTGTTATCATCGTTCGACGCCGTCCGTCGGATGGATTGTACGAGTTCGTCCGACGAGCGGCCGATGACATTATCATCACGACATACGACATGAGGACTGGTGCATGTTGTGATGCGAACGCACTTATCTACCACGGACCGTGGTGCTACACTCCCTTCCTCCTCTCTTCTCGATACTTATACTTCCACTCAATGACGGAGAGAAGGTATGACTGCGGGCTGATCGTTCCCTCCGTCCCGAGTGGCTTCTCCTCCGTCGCCGGTTTAGACCACTGCGGGCTGATCGTTCCCTCCGTCCCGAGTGGCTTCTCCTCCGTCGCCGGTTTAGACCACAGCATTACGATCATCGATCGAAGGGATATGTGCCATGGCTCCACCTCTTGCATCCCGCTCCTTCGGCCTATTCCTGACTATATCACCCTCGGCGGCGATGATGTAATGTGGGTCATCATCTGCGTTCGCAGTACTCGGCAAGACATCAAGCTCGGTGCAGTGGAATCGAGTCGGAGTCTCGCTCCTCCGATACGACTGACCGAATCCTTCCGACTCGAAGATCGCTCTGCTTGCCTCGACCTTATCTTTCGGGCCTATGACGTCGCAACGAAGAGATGGGACGAGCCGTTCCTCCTCTCGATAGGAGCGAGCGCCTTTCCGACGACGACCAGGACACTCGAGAGTCGGATCGCCGTTCTCTTCGATGAAGGACGGCACGGCTGGCATCTTCTCCTCTTCGACACGACGTCGAAGAGAGGACGGCTGTCCAAGCTGACGTGATCGAGGACGGCCTTTCCTTTTTGCGCGTGGGGCCGGTCGGCCCCCGGGATCGGCAGAAAATGATAGATCGGCCGAAGGGAGAAAGAGCCATGACTACGTCTGCTGGCGCAGCCTCCGCTGCAAGAGGCGAAGCCATGACTACGTCTGCCAACGACGACGAGGAGACGATCATGAGGCACGCAATGTTGTACATCCTCTCGATGCATCGCATCTTCGACGAAGGAGAGCCACCCGAGAATGTCGGAGCCTATGGTTGTGGCTTCGTCGAAAGCATGCCGAACGAATGGTGCCGCACACGCGGATGTCTCGTTCTTGAAGGCGGCGGTTATGGCTTCTCCGAACTGCATACTCCCATGGGAGCATGGCGGTTCGGGAGAGGGCCGCACAGCAGTTATAAGAAGCTGGTCGAGCCGACGAGAGGACGAGTTGAGATGCGTCATGTCGTTCTCGCCGATTACGAGTCCGCGTTTGGCGGTCATGACGATCAATGGCTCATCTTCTCGATAGACGGAGTCGCGATGCCACACCCGGAGCTTCCAAAAGACTTTCTGCCCACCAAGAGCCGCGATCCGTTTCTCTATCTCCCATGGAAGAAGTACGACTATGATGCGGAGGAGGAACGCTTCTATAGGTATATCGAGAAGTGGATGAGGAGCGGATTGCTTCGCGGGCCCTTCCCCGAGACGAACGTGGCTGTCATGAACGTACTCGAGGGAAGAGAGAGTTGCGATGCGGTAATGGATCGGCTATTGAGACGAGTCTGCAAGCCCTTCGATATGACTGGCTCTGTCGAACAGCTCTTCAACATCATGTTCAAGGCGCGAACTGGCATCTTCTTCGATCGACATGTGAAGAAGGTCGAAGAGGCTAGGGCAGCATGGCCAGCCGCGCTTGGTGATTGGAGTCCTCTCGCTGCCATCTGAAAATATGATTCCACTCGCCGCCATTCCATAGAGGATTGCCGCCGTCGATCGGCCTCTTCTTCTTTGTCCGCGGCCGAGCGATAATGCGCCGGCCTCTAAATCGGCGATGGCGACGTACATCGGGAAGAATTACTGGCCGGCGCACACGGATTTACCATGCCTCAATTGCAAGGGCCCTATCCGCTATCGCCCTCTTCCGATCGGAGTAAGAGAAGAAGGAGCGACGGACGGCATCGTCACATGCAGCGGCTTCTGCTCACCACCGTGCATGCGAAGATATGCGACTCAGTTCCTCTCTTCCGACGAAGTGGAGCGACTCACCACTCGCATTCTTCTCGACTTCAAGTCTGACTTCTCCGACGGAGATGATCCCGACGTTCATCAATACCTTCAGCAGTTCGAGCGCTTCAGTCAGATCCCCGTCGCGCCTCCTCCGCACGACTTCGCGCCCTATGGCACTCTTACGCACGACAAGTATCGAGAGAGTTGGACTGCCTCTCTCCGCTCGACGAAGAAGGATCCGACCGAGAGCTTTCATGCGCCGGCTCCCTCTCTCGAAGAGGCAGAGGACTTCACTCCACGTGGCTCGGATTTTCGGCGCGTCACGGGCTTCTCAACGAGACGGCAGCATCGTGTTGGCATGTCGAGCGCATATACAGGTCGTCCCTTCCTCGACATGTGGATGGACGAACCGCATTGAGGCGGAAGGAGAGGAGGGAGCGGAAAAAGGAAAGGAAAGGAGAGGAGAGGAGGCGAAGGCGAAGCCGAAGTCGAAGACGAAGCCGAAGACGAAGACGAAGACGACCTCAGACGGCGAGAGCCTTCTTCCCCCGCGTCGGCCTTCTTTTTGGCGTCTTCTTCGCGTCCGCGGAAGCAGGCGCTGCGGCTGCCTTCGCTACGGCCCATTCTTGCATTCGGATGCGAAGGGCGTCGAAGCCGCGGAAGTCGATACAATCGAGGGCCATCGTCGCTGCGTCGTAGGTATGCTGCTGCTCGGCAAGACCGAAGGCATATGTCGTCCAGTATGGTCCATCCATTGTGACGAGGTTGAATCCAACGGCAGTCGCTCTCTCCTTCGTATCGAAGCCGAGGCCTTTGCTCTTTCTCGCCGACGCACCGACGCTTCGTACTTCCGTTGTCGGGAAGCGTTCAGCGAAGCGAGCGAGAAGAGCGGCTTGTATCTCGAGTGCATGGAGGTTAATGCCTGTGACGACTGAGACGTGCTGCTGCTCGATCACGATGATGTTGGGCACGAGGCGAGTCGACGACGACGCCACGAACGGACTACTCGGATCTGGTGTCGTGATACTGTCGATGTAGCGTCCCGTTGCTTCAACGATCTTCCCGATGGTAGCGCCCTTCGTCAAAGGGAGAAGAGGCTGCCAGTCCAGCTTCTCGATGTGGCCCTTGCCGTCCGACGTGATGACGAGCGAGGCCATGCCCATGTTGATGAGCCCGATGTCGATGCCAAAGACTCGGAAGATCGTCTGCGCGCTCATTATTTGCAGAGGGAAAGAACGGAGATGAGTTTCGGATACGCGGATCCTTTCACTTCTGTAGAAGACGCCGGCATCTGCTCTAACATCGACTTCTTCCGCGAGACGAGCGACATACCGCGCCAGGTCATAGCCGACGCCATCGAGAGAACGCTTCGTCCTTCTCCGACGGCCCTCGTCGGCGATCCGTCCGGCAGCATCAAGGTGAACCTCCTTCCGCCGGCGAGCAAGTACTTCAACATCATAAACGGTCTTCGGAAGCAAGCGTCGGAGAGTAGTATTCCGAGCCGTGATATCGGAGGAAGGTCGGCTCCTATCCGTCCTTATGGAGCGATGCCGACGACGCGACCATCATCGTCGTCTCCTTACGGAGGAGGGTCGGGGTCGTCTTCGCCTTATGGAGGAGGCGGAGGATCGGCCTCGGCCTATGGCGGCGGAGGAGGAGGCGGTGGATCGGCGTCGTCGGCTTACGGCGGCACGTCGGCAATGCCACGATCGTATGGCGGCACGGCTCGTCCAGTCGACACCAATCCTTTCGCCTTCCTCCGCGAGATCAACATTCCCTTCGAGGCGATGCAACATCTCTCTCGGAGTGAGCAACCCGTCTCGATCGCTTCCTTCATGCGTCCGGAAGACGACCTCAAGGGGCCGATGATGGCCGACTATCGCCGCGCGTATGACAATTATCGAGGAAGCCTTCCCGCCGAAGACGTTCGCAACTTCGGCGGAGGAAGAGGACCGAGTGCACCTGACTTCGGTGGCGCGACGATGCAACAGGCCAACGCGTACCAACTCGTGCAGCTCGCGAACATGTGCGAGGGCTATAAGGCGCGCATTCGGAAGAATGATGAGGCACTCGGCCGCAAGACTCCGGAGTCTGTCGACCAACTCTCCTTCGTCCAACTCGTCGAGTACGAGCAGCGGCAGAGGGCAGACCTCAAGGCCGGCATGAACAGCTTCATCTATAGCAATGGCTTCATCGTGGCGGGAGGAGCGCTGGCTGGCGCTCTCGGCGGCCACACCGGCTTCTATCCTCTCGATAGATACTGCAACCTGTCCACGCTACCGAAGCAGTTGAAGGCAACGAGAGAGCAGCCGTGGTGGAACTATGCCATCACTCAACTCTCGCAGGACAGCGCGCTCGGAGAGAGTCCTCTCACGGCTATTGCATTGATGATGGGCATGACTCTCTTCTCGACAATCCAAGACGGTATCTCTCTCCACGACGCTGCGGCGAAGAAAGAGGAAGAGGAGAAAGAGAAGCAGGCGCGGGCTCGCTTCGCCGAGGTTGAGGCCGAGGCGACGGCGGCGGCCGCATCCCACCATCGGCAAGCCGAAGCGACGTCGTCGTCAACGGCGACTGCTCCTACTCCGCCGGCGCCGTCCGCACCTCCGCCGTCTCGGCCTTTCTCTTCTCGACGCACGCCGCAAGATGCCGTCCTCCGTCTGCCGGCGAGAGCAGCGGATTCAGCGAAGGAAGAATCGAAATCCGCTAGGGTAAAAGAGCAACTTGCCGGGGCCCATCTTCCTCCTTCTACTGGCGAAGAAATCTAAGCTATGGCATCACTCGGCGAACGACTACTGCGAGGCGTATACGGCATCACACCACAATCAAGACAACACGGCAGCATCGGCATGACAGAAGCGCCGCTGACGACGACAACGGCGGCTAACTACCAGCCATGGTATATGTCGAATCCGGCTTACCGTCCTTCGACGAACCTTCCTCCGATTCGATCGAGGGATGGCGGCATCGCCAGTCCTTTCGAGCGAGAAGCGGCGGCGTCATCACCCACCGCACCTTCTCTCTGCGGCGGAGTCACAGTCGTCACGGCGGCGTCTCCTCCGTCCGTCGACTCCTTCTGGAATGCGACTACGATCATCATCATTCTCCTCATCATCACAAGCATCATCGTCATCGGTGCGATGGCCTATAAGTTCTCTTCCCTCGTTGCCGCGCTCATCGAGGTGGCGAAGAAAGCACAGGGCGTCAGCACGTGAGGTCTGCGACTGCAGTCCTCTTTTTCTACGTGTGCATGGCATGGCATGGCACGGCTCGTCCGCCTCGTCCCCTTCCTTCTCCTCCTTCGCCCTCTTCTTCCTCTTCTTCCTCTCCTTCCTCCTCTCCTCCTCCTTCGCCCTCTCCTTCCTTCCCTCCGCCCTCGCCAATCTTTTCGTCGGAAAGATGAGCTCTGCGAAAGTGAAAGTCCGTGATGGATACGACGAAATGTCGATAGTAACGATGACTGCCCCTCCAGATAGGGATGTCGAGAGGAGACTCGATCAGCTGAGTGACGCACTCATCAATCGCGATACGTACTGGCTCATACACGGGTTTGTCGAGAAGAGGATAGTCAAGTCCTTCTCGATCGAACGAATCTCGAGCGTGTTCGTTCACTCGCGCATGTTCGACGCGGTAGTGACATTGATGCGGCGACAGGACGAGCGCATGCTGACGTATATCTTCTGTCAGATCAAGCTCCTTCCGTATGCCGCGAAGCATCTTCTCTCGCTCCTCTCCTACAGGACGATGCTTCCGACGAAAGAGATCAATGCCAGGCTGCGAGCACTCATCGTCCGTGGCATCGACATCGAGACGAATCCCTTCTCTCCCGAGGCCATCAGCCTTGCTCGCGGAAAGAGGTCTCTCCTCGATACGAAGATGGGAGCATTGCTGCGCAACCTTCTCGGTGTCGCGCAACAGAGTGCTCCGGCCCCATCCGCTTGGGAAGGCACGCTCTGAGCCTGATCGCGGAAAAAGATGTGACCTCCCGATCGAGGGAGGCTCACTCTTTGTCGAGGGCGGTGATGATGAGGAGGAGGATGGCGAGATGTCGTCGATGCAGGCGAAGACGAGGATGGTGAGATGTCGTCTATGGCGCCGACCTCGGCTGCATCAGTCGAAGAGGAAGACAATGCCATCCCAGCTATGCAATGCCTCGTGTAGCGCGGCGACGACGTCGTCGCCATCGAAGAGAGAAGCACGAATGGCAAGGCATCGATAAGGTAACGACTCGAGGCGAAGGCGGAGAAGAGCCAACGCCGCGCGGTATGAGTGGCGACTGCGCAATGTGAGCGTGAAGACATTCGATCGATGCGCCACTCCACTGATGCACTTCTCTCGATGTACTACTCCTCTGGTACACTTCTCTCGATATACGAATCGGACTTCGGCCGTCAGGGCGCCATTCATATCTGTCAGAGGACCTCCTTCGAAGTACAACCGCTGAGGAGAGTCCTTCTTCTCTCGACGGACGTGTTCGTCGAATGGCTCGTGCAGGCGAATGATGCGTCGACTGACTGTTGCGAAGCCGGTGTCATCGAGAAAGGATGGACGATGTGGGCGCATCGTGAGCATGTCTTCCATGCCATAGTGGTACCGCTGCGGCTCGTGCACGGCCATCTTTCTCTTCGATAGACATCTTTCACTTCTTCGGGGCGGACGTTCCAGCACATCGAAGAAGGTCGACGAGAATGTCACGTATGGACTGAGGTGCCTCACTCCACCAGACTCGACGATCGGCAGCGTACTGGGCGAGGAAGGAAGATGATGACGTCGTCGTCGAGAATAGGCGTCGATAAGGCATGAAGAGAAGGAGACGTCGTTGCAAGTCGGACTCGCTCCATTCCATCTTCTCCGAGAGCATCTTCTTCGCCTCCTCTCCACGCTTCTCGTAGTAAGCGACTTCCTTCGATCGGAAAGAAGGATCGACGAGTCGCTGCATCTCTGTCCCTATATCCAGTCCGGCCAGCCAACAGTGAGTCTGTCTCTCTGTCGTTGGATCATCAACGGCGCTTCCTTCGACGATGGGGATGGCGATGTCAGCAGTTCTAGCGAGAAAGGTCTGCAGCATCACTGTCATCGCGAAGTCGGCCCCTATGATTCCTCTCGATGCGAAGCGTCGTATTATGCTATCGCGCGCGGCCAGAATGACAGCCCGGCCTCGTAATGTCGGAAGAGAAGGCGCGTCATCTATCCAATCTAACGGAAGAGAACCCGCGATGATGCATCGAGCCGGAAGAGAGGATGTGTCGTAGGCATGTTGCGGATCGGTGATCCATTGCTTCTCTTCGTCTTCTCGATGCTTGCGTGAGTAATGCAGGACGGCATCGAACCACTTGCGAGAAGGGATATGAGTGACGACGAGCCGAGACGCCGCCGCCATGGCTTCGCCGCCAGCAGACGCCGCTGTCATTGTCAGCTCGACGTCGTACCCGCGGGCGATGAGGAGGTATGCCAGGCAGTAGTTTACTCCGGCAAAGTCGAATACGCCATAGCAGTTCTGAAGCCGATAGAGAGTCGCCGCGATCTCGTCGCTTGCCCGATCCATTTCTTCGCCGTCGAAGAAGATCACTTTGCAAAAAGACGAGACGGGCCGAGACGACGGCGCTGCTCATCACTTCCATCTCTCGAAGAGGCAGGCCTGGCAGATGCTCTGCCCATCTCGAACGAGGAACGCCATGATCCGCTCACACCGGAAGCACTTCTCTTCGCTGAGACATCGAAGAAGGTCGCGCGAACAGGCGAAGCAGAGGTTCGGAAGGAGAAGAGGATGAGTCCAGTCTTGCTTGCAGAGCGGAACATGGCAGTCGACGCATACTCCTCCGTCCGTACAGGATGCAAGGACGCCTCCATTCGGTGACGTGGCCACTCGACGGCGGCATCGGCTACACGTCGTCGTCATCTTCCTCCTTCCTTTCGATGTCGAAGAGAGAAATCACTTCCACGGAGTGGAGGCGGCAAAGTGAAAGTTCGATCGCGGTAGAAAGGAAGGAAGATGACGACGACGACGACGAGCGACGACGTAGCCAAAGAGTGCTTGGCGCCACATCCACCCGCACTCAAGTACTATCTCTGGGCGAGGCCGATGACGCGCTCTTTCGTCAGACAAGGAAGACCTTTCTTCCTCGGCTGCAAGCGCCGTCTCTCCGACGCGAACGATCTGGCGCGCCGTCTCCTCGGAGCGAAGTGCGATCTGACTCCTCGATACAGCAAGCCCGTTCCAGCCCATCCTTCCGATCCCTACGATTGGAGGAGGATTACAATCATCGCATCGCAGCGGCCATCGAAGGAGATATCGAGTATTGGATCTTCATCGGCACGCCACAGGAGCATGAGTCGTATGCGTCGGCCATGCTCCATACGATGTGAGGGCAGAGACTGGACCATGGCACAGCCTCCGCAGGAGTCGAAGTCTTGATCTTTTTGTCTGCCATCCGCCATCCGCCATCCGCCATCCGCCATTCGCCGAAATGAAAGTTCCAGACCGGCGGAAAGATGGTCGCGATGTACCTCTTCGTATGGACGACGCATTGGGGAAAGGCATCCTATCTCGGCCGATGCGATACCGTCGAGGAAGTGCAGATGAAGGTGGGCGAGAAGGAAGGACGCGTCTTCTGCCAGCCTCCTTCCGACGAGAAGATCAAGGCAATGGTCAGCAATCCTATTCCGATGGAGGAGAAGGAGCTCTTCATTTACTACGTGCATCGCGAGTTCCGCGTAGCATGGGCAGAAGACTACTCCGACATCTACTGGGCCTTCGTTGGCACGGAAGAAGAGCATGAGACCTATCTCCGCTGCATGTGAGGGGGAGAGGAGGTGCGGCGCGACATATCTTTTTTTGACGAGGACGACGAGGACGACGAGGACGACGAGGACGAGGACGAGTCGTCGCTTCGACGAAAGGAGAGAGTCGGCTTCGCTTCGGCGTCCGCAGCCTCGACGTCCTCTCCTTCCTCTCCATCCTCTCCTTCCTCTCCATCCTCTCCTTCCTCTCCATCCTCTCCTTCCTCTCCATCCTCTCCTCTCGGCCGTCCTCTCTCCTTCCCTCTCCTCGATGAAAGTGAAATCTTGGCCGCGGAAGGAAACGATGAGTGATAAACGCAAGCTGGAGTCTCTTAGTCACGAGGAAGCCTTCGCTCTGAGCAAGCGATTCGGCCTGCGAGTGACGAAGGAAGGAGGTTGTGGCTATAAGACCACGGCCGAGCTCATCATCGGACTGGTAGTGTGGGAAGAGACCAATCGTGCGAGACTGGTCTCCGATTGGCTCGACCACGCCCTGATGGACGGTCGGATCTACAAGGCCAACGCTGTCCTCTACGACTCGAGCAAAGATTATACTCGTCCACAGCTGATCGTGTTCGCGAAGCAGCTGGGCATTCAGTATACCGATCGGAAGAAGAAAGAGGAACTCATCGCCGACATCGAAGCGTGCATCGCTCCATCGAGCGGAGAAGGCGCGTCGACGTCATCATCAAGGAGTTCGGATGTCGGCAGCATTCCTTCGACAGCCTCTCCGATCAAGTACTATCTCTGGGCATGTGGCGAGATGACTTCTCTCATCGATCAGTCGACGAAGCCTGTCTTCCTCGGCTCGAAGGATTCGATGTCTGACGCAGTCTCGTTCGTACGACGAACCTTCTCTCCGACGGCACTCCTCAACGTCGTCGACATCGATGCATCTGCTCCTTTCGCTCTCGGGAGTCCGTTCGAGTATGGAGAGAAGGCCAATCATCGAGTCTGCGTCATACTGAGGTCGGCCGAGTGCGCGAAGGTTGATGCCGACGAGATCGTCAACTGCTGGGCGTTCGTTGGCACTGCAGAAGAGCATCATGCCTATGCCGAGGCTCTCCTCGTCGCTCCGATTGCAATCCTTCTCGTCACGCTGCGTCGAAACGATGTCTACCACTTCATCTGGTCGACGAACAAACGTGAAGTCGTCTTCGTCGGACGTCGCAAGACTGTCGAAGAGGTGATCGCTTCTATCGAGAAGAAGGACGGACTTCGCTTCGAGAATCCTCCTTCCGACGAGCATATCGCAGAGATGATAGCTGTGCCTGTCCCGAAGATGCCTTCTAATCCGGAGGATCCGCGAGAGAGTCTTCTTCCCGGCTTTACGCATCGAGAGTGGCGCGTAGCGCAAGGTGGGTCCATCTTCTACACGGCCTTCATCGGAACGGAAGAAGAGCACGAGGTCTATCGCCAGACGGTGTAATGAGGAGAGAGGCGCGGCCTCGTCGTCGTTGTCGTCGTCTTCGTCGTCCTTTTTTGGGTCGGTGAGTCGGTGAGTCGGTGAGTCGGTGAGTCGGTGAGTCGGCGTCCCTGTCCTCCCTCTCTCCGGCGACGTCGAGAAAATGATTCTTTCCCCTGCCAGTCAAATGGCGCAGCTCGTTCCTACCAGAGTCGGAGAGAAGATGACGTGGGTCTTCATGCTCAATGGCAACCGCTTCAAGCAGAAGATACAGGCCTATTGCGTCGCGACTCCTCCTAACCTCGTCGGCACGTTCGCCGTCCTTCCACTGCAATGCTTGCCAGCCACTTCTTCCGCTACGACGCCGTCGGCGACCTTCGCGCCGCCGTACGGAAAGGAGATGGCTGTGACTGGCTTCACTCGCTCGATACTCGACGTGACTGTCATTAGCAGAGCGGCGAAGGAAGCGTTCATCAAGTGGACAGCGTTCGGCCTCTGCGATAAGGAAGAGCGCGTCCTTCGCGTCGGAGTGCAAGAGCTGACGATGGAGTCGGTGATGGACTCATGGCGCTGCAATCTCAAGACCGAGGCCTTGGCTATCTCTTCGATAGTCGTCAACCTTCATATCGAAGGGATTGCTTCCGAGCCGACTTTCCGTGTCGGTGCCGAACCTCCGACCGTCGACACTCTTCTCCACGTCTGCAGCGCACTCGATCGGCCGATCGAACTCGAAATCGTTCCCGTCGTTCGTCTCCACGACTCGGGAATGTTCGAACTGCGCTACCTCCTCGAATCCGTCACGTCGCCATACCTCGAAGGTCTCGCTCTCTCTTCGACGGTGGCGGTCGCGTCGACGGCTTCTTCTTCTTCGTCGGCAGCGGCTTCTTCGACGGCGACTCCGACTCCAGCTCCAGCTGCTCCGTCATCGGCGGCGGCTTCTTCGTCATCGGCGGCGGCTTCGTCCTCTCCTCCTCCCCCGCCATGCAATCCAGATATGGGGACACCGTTGATGATGAAACCAGTCACTCTCTCGCCAGCAGCAGCGGCAGCAGTGGCAGCGGTACATGCAGCACGCGCCGCCGAGGAGGAGAGGAAGAGGAAGGCAGCGAAGTGAGGGAGGGAAGGGAAGAGGATCGTCCCGTCCCGACCCATCTTTTTCCGACGCCAGCGACGCCGGTGCCGCGTCTGCAAAAGTGAAATTCTATAGCGGATATGAAAGAATGAGCGACCACCGTGTGACACTACTCGATACGCTATTCACTTTCGATCGTTATCATCCCGCCGCCGAGGAGGAGGATGACGAGGGCGATCACGACGACGATCACGACCGCGATGACTACGTCCCTCCTTCGCCCTATGACGAAGAGGACTTCTGTCTCGCTGTGGAGAGGATAGAGAGGGAAGAAGAGGTGGGATGGGCCGCCTTGGCCGATCCAGATCCCAGCCTTAATAGAGAGAGGTTCATCCAGACAGGGCCGGAGTTGCTCGATCCCAATCAGCGAACGGTGTGAGAAGGATCGAAAGATGCGACGCGACGACATCGTCGCGGTGCATCTTTTTGGCGGAGGTGATGGTGGTGATGGCATGACGACGCCACCGTCAAAGTGAAGGGATCTGCGTTCCCTAAATGGCGACGACGAAGATGGAACGGCTCTTCTTCCCCGACGAACGGAACGATCTCTATGACACGCGCTTCCTCCGTATCCGGCGGCCGATCCCTTTCTCGAAGGACGCGTTCGATAAGTACTACGATCGGCTAATGAGGCCGGTCGCCGCAGGAGGCGAAGCCATGACGCCTTCTCCTTCCTTCCACGAGATGGACGTCTTCTTCGATTGCCAACTTGGCTTCTTGATGGAAGAGCTAGACGCGGGTCGGCGGCTGAGGCTGACACAGATAGCGACGACAGGTCGAAGGAAGATGTGGCGAGCCGTGCAGCATCTCATCGAGAAAGGCGTGCTGACTGGATGGCCAGACGAAGCCCTGCGAGCGGCACTAGCGTCGAAGAGATATGACGCTGTCGCTTTCATCCTCAAGACAAGGTGCGACGACGCCACCGCCGCGATCATCGACTCTCTCCTCCCGATAGCGCATCGTCTGATTCGCTTCTTCGAGGATGTCGACACGACTCTCTTCTTCCGCTTCGCCGGTCCTGCCGACGAAGGAGATTGTGCGGAAGAGTTCATCGCTTCTCTCGACTACGGTCACGTCGATGAGATGTGCATCTATGCTGCCGAGTACTGTCCGGCACTTACCTTCGCGTCTCTTCTCCATCGTGTTGAACGAGTGATGCCCTCTCCGACGAAGGCAATGGCCATTACCCTCATCAAGGCGTCGACGAAGCGTTATTGGCGGGAAGGAGGAGAGCGAATCACGGAGAGAGAGGCAAAGATCATGTCGCTCATATGCGAGATGAATGATCTGTCGGGAGAGATGCCAGTCGTGCGTGCCGCGATGGAACATGGCCTCTTCCTTCATAGTCTCTTCGATCCAGACGATTCCCTTCCTTACGATCTCTCGCTCTTCTGCGCTGCGATGCAATCGCCCGGAATGGAGGCGCTCACTCGGCTCATCGAAGAGAGAAGCCTGCCATGTGACACTACGATAAAGCAGGCACTTCCGTACATCGCGAGTAAGATGCTGGCGAAGGCGGATGGAGATGTATATGTGGCTTTGACTACCATGACTCCAGCCTCCGCCGCAAGAAGCGCAGTCATGACTCTTCTCGCCGACAAGGTCCGACTCCTCGCGACGACGATCTTCCCATCCCTTCGTCGAACCTCCATCTTCCTCGATGCGATGCTGGGACGAGTGTATCGTCCTTGTAGCGACGATCCGATCATACGGCGGTACATAGCGCTATGTGTCGTCTTCTTCGACGACGACGTTGCCCTCGAGAAGGTCATAGCGGAAGGATGCCGGTGCGATGGTCTCGTCGCCTTCGCGATTCGCCTTCACTGCAGCGAGAAGTGCGCCCGGACACTCATTGCGCACGGCATCACTCGTAGCTACGACGAGGAGGAAGTGCGGACAGAGTACCTCTCCTACTTCATGCTGAGCAGCGCGAACATCGAAAGGAGTCGTCTCTTCATCAAGCAGGCATCGTGAAGCCGAGTCGTCTTTTTCGGGGACGCGAGAGTAGAAGAAGAGGAGGTCGAAGGAGCCGAGACGAGCCTTCACCGAAGCGATGGCCCGACCCGTCCTTCTCCCTCGTCCCTCGTCCTTCCTTCTCCCTTCTCCTCCCGCTGACGAAGTGAAATTTCTCGGAAAGAACGAGAGAATGGATTGTGAAACACATCCGGCGATAATACATCGAGAGGCGAGAGAGGCAGTCATCCGCATGGCGAAGGCCTGCCTCGACGGACATGGATCCTTCCTTCGAGAAGCAGAGCGAGTTCTGTCACCCTTCTTCGATGCGATGCGAAGCCTTCTCGACGAAGAGAAGTACTTCACGTGGTATTGGGAGATGCAGAATATGGTCGAAGCATGTGAGCCGGCGATAGAGATCGCGAAGATGGAGCGGTCCGCCCATCCGTCGGAAGAGCAGTGGCTGTCGGACCTGCAGAGACGTCGAGAAGCGATGGCCCGGTGAGGACGACTTCGACTTCGACGAGGCATTTGCTTTTTAGAGGGAGAGGTGCAAGGAAGGAGAGAGATGTGAGGACGGCGAGGACGGCGAGGCGCCTCGTCCGTGGAAGTGAAAGTCTCGACAGTAATGAAATGGATCCGATACACCTCCTATACTGCCGGATCAACCTTCTGGCGCACGAGTCCTTGACCTGGGAAGCCGTTCCTCTCCACGGAGGGACATACGATCGAGCGGATGCTTACATTCTTCTCGGTAACTGCACGCGGCCGTTCCACGACATGATGTCTCGACTGCCGCTTCGCGACACAGAGCATCGCGACTGGATCGCTTCTCTCGATGCTTCGGTCGAATACAGAGTCGGACATGCCAATCGGTCGGCAGAAGAGGCTGCGCGGATCGCTCTGGCCGCGTATGGACATACGAAGGCCGAATGGATTCAATGGCGAGTGGAAGAGATGGCTTCAATACGACGCGAACTTGATCAGCTGAGTAGTCATCGTTGAAGTGCGACGACGCCTCCTCCTTTTTGATGGCGGCGGCGACGGCGACGAGGACCGCGTCCTTCGTCCTCTCCTTCCTCTCCTCGTCCTCTCCTGCCTCTCCTTCCTCTCCTCCTCTCCTCCCGTCCTCTCCTCCGCAAAAGTGAATCTTCGAGATGAAAGAGACGACATGTCACAACTCAAGGACAGCTGGAATCCGATCTCGAGGCTACTCGAGACCAGGTATGAGCATATGCACGCACTCGAAGCAACACTCGCAGACGAGAGCGTCGAGAGAGCGCAACTCGAACTAAACGCTCTCTTCGACATCTACGAAGCCAAGCTCCGCGACATGGGCTTCGCATCGGAGAGAGGTCTGCGAAAAAGGAAGGTGGAGAGGGCACTGGCTCGCATCGAGCGAGCAGGCCCAGTATCGGAAGAAGATAAGGCCACGGCATCCGAGTGGCTATCTTCGTTCGACGAGATGACGCCGGAGAAGTGAGAGAGGACGGCGTCCTCGAAGTATGCGTGGTCGCGTCTCGCACTTCGCATACTTTTTCTCGAAGGCGGAAGGAGTCGGAAGGAAGGCGGAGGAGGCGGAAGGAAGGAGGAGTCGAAGGAAGAGGAGGCGAAGGCGGAGGAGTTGGACGAGGCGTCGCGTCGCCAGCTCGGACGAGGCGTTGCCGCCGCCGGCGAAAGTGATCGTTCATTGCATCTTCGAAACGATGGAAGAGACCCAGACTCTAACCTTCTCCGACGGCCAGATCGACCACTACGATTGCCGCTTCTATGAAGCCACCCTACCCGTGACGATCCCGTATCGGCATTGCGTCTTCGATGAGTTCCATTATGCGATCATGCATTGCAACCTCGACGGCTGCGAGCTGAAGGAAGAGACGATGGATCGCATAGCCGAGTTGCTCAATTGCAAGATCTACCGAGTGATGCGGCGCAGCAATCACTGGTGCAGGAAGGCCGTATCGAAGGGAGAGATAGAATGGCTGAAGCACTTCGTCGCCCACGGCGACCCGTTGCATGTCGATGTTCTCGTCCGTGCCATCGAGAAGGATGAAAGGGACTGCTTCGTCTTCGCCATAGAGAATGGCTGCCCGACGGGAGAGCCTTTCCCGATCATGTCGCGCATAGATGGAGAAAAGTCCTCTTACCTCTGCGAAGAGGCGGCCGAGCATGGACGTATCTGGGCACTCGAGTACCTCTTCAGTCACGGCTTCCCCAAGATAGGTGCAATCTACGAAGCCGCAGCCGTCGGAAAGAAATGGCTGACAACGATGACGTACCTTCGCAGCGCCGGCTGCCCGTGGAACGAAGAGGCGTGCATAACGGCGGCAGGAGTCGGTGATGGAGAGGTCTTGCAGTGGCTGCATGTTCATGGCTGTCCATGGACTGATCGTGCCTACGGCGAAGCGATGCAGGCCAGCACGTCGACTGCTCTGGTCTATCTTCTCGACAACTGCTGTCCATGGCCGTACGAGCCCCGCCACAACTTCTTCCCTGACGCTAGTATCGAGAAGATGGCCATCCTGCATGCCCGATGCCTTCTTCCGAAGAACATCCTCGCCCTCTTACCGAGGCGTATCGATCTGATGCCCTTCCTTCGATCGAAGGGATACGAGTGGATGCCAGGCATGTATTCAGACGTCATACTCGTTGATGATGTCGCAGTCGTGAAGTATTTGATCGAGAATGGCTGCACGCCACCACCATCGGAAGAAGATATGCTTCGCGCTGTCTTGGTAGCCAGTGTAAGGATGGTCACTACCTTGCACGAGGCAGGCTGTCCGTGGCATGAACACGCCTTCGCGGAGGCTCTGATTGCAAGTGAGGCCGCCTTTCCCAGTCGAGGCGATGAGATGATCCTATGTCTCATGACGCTTCACTGTCCTCTCGGTGACAGCTTGCCGACGGCAGTCGCCCAGGCGCATGCTCGCGCGATCAAGAGGCATAACATGGTGGTACTCGAAAAGCGGCAGCGACGGTGAAGAGGATGTCTTCTCCTTGACGAAGAGGATGCCTTCTTCTCCTCGACGACGGTGGGAATGCCTTCTCCTCGACGAGGAAGTTAAACTTTTTTCGCGAGATGGCGAGATGGCGAGATGGCGAGATGGCGAGATGGCGAGATGGCGAGATGGCGGCGAGATGGCGGTGATGGTGATGGCGACGACGACGTCGGCGACAAAGATATAAGCCGACTCGGTCCTTCACTCTCGCATTAGGCTGAGGCATCCTCTTCGATAGAGGATCGGGCGGATCGTGTCGTAGTACGTATCGACCTCGCTTGCTGGCGACGAGAGAAGCACGATGCGGAAGAGAGACTCGATACGGGCACGAGCGACGAGACTGTCCTTATCGGCATACTCTTCGACTGCGGCTTCCGCGGAGAAGAACTTAGTGAGGAAGCAGAGCGACGAGGACACCAGCCACCGCGATGCCTTCTCCGACTCCTCCGGTTCATAGTGGTCGCATATCTCCATCCATGCGGCAAGCGAGTCGAGAAGAGGCGTCTTGTGAGCCATCTTTCTCGACGTCGCGAATATCACTTCCGCGCGAAAGTGAAGGAACGAGCATCGACGAAACGATGTCCATCGCCAGAGTCAGTGCCCTGTTCTTCGACGTCCTGCTAGACAAGTTCGCTGCTTGCCTTCGTCGGATGAGCGTAGATCGAGAGAAGGACAGAGCTTGCCTGTCCGAGTTGGATACTGCGCAGGAGGCGGCCGAGAGTTATCTGGTCGATGAGCCCTGGTTGGATATGCGAATGAACATCCATTCCTTCGTGCTGAGTGTACGATCCGCGGACAGCTTCGAGAGCGAAGTAGCGCGTCGAACTCATCTTGCCGACGCGCGCTACCATCTCGACCTTCTTCGCTGCCAGCTCAAGTCCTTCGCGGGTTGAGGCTCCGCGTCATCTCGTATCCATTCCTTTTTCTCGATTGCTGCTGCCGCCGCCGTCGGAGAGAGATGGGCAGACCCTTCGCATAGCAAAAAGTGAGAGGAGGAGGCGACGGCGAGACGAGGTACCGCGATCATACCTTCATGAGTAGGACGAAGCCCATCAAGAACTCAATCATGATTAAGACCGCACCTTGATCTATCGCGTAGCAGAAGTCTTCACCCGGGAGGAAAACGACCGACCATTTGCTTCCGAGTATCGAGAGCATTCCTTCTCTGATCCATTCGGGGGCCTCGCAGGCAGCCATCTTTCGGTCGATGGATCCAGCGATGCGGAGCGCCGCATCGATCTCTTCCTTCGATGCCAGGCGTTGGCCGTGGAGGGTAGCAGACTTTCCGCCGTACGCTTCGAGGAGGCCATCCAGACCTCCATTCAAATGGTATGCCAGGAAGGAGGCTCCGCCTACGCTAATCTCGACGTAAGATTTCGGTGTGGCATTTGCCGTGACGTACGCCAAACCGAGCAGAACGTCGCATGTCCATCCCTTCCCGAACGCGGAGCGGATCTGCTCCCTGATATATCGAGCAATCGGAACGGGATCAATGATGGTCCCGAACAGCTCGCGAGCGTCTAATACGATCTCCACGATGACATCACGCACTTCGGGTTCGGCGGAGCTCGTGACGGTTGCACCACGGACCTGTATCGTTGCCATCTTTATGCATCGAAGAGAGATTTCACTTCGACAGGAGACGGCGTCGCGAGCGAAAGTGAAAGGTCCGGCTTCGACGAAACGATGTCTCAATACAGCGTCAACACCCTGTTCTTCGACGTCCTGCTAGACAAGTTCGCTGCTTGCCTTCGTCGGATGGGCATAGACCGAGGCAAGGACGAAGCCTGCCGGTCCATGATAGAGTTTGCGAATAAGCAAGCCGAGCCTCGAATGAACGATCCCTGGAGCGAACTACACTTGGGCATTCGGTCTTTCGTTACCAGTATGGAAGAAGCAATCAGATGCGCGACCGAGGAGGGGCGACGAATCCATCTTGCCAACGCGAGATACCATCTCGACCTTCTTCGCTGCTGGGTCAAGGCCTTCCGAGCATGACTTCCTCCGCATGAGGCGAAGCCATGAGGCCGTGCTCATTCCTTTTTCTCGATGGCGCGCCCGTGCCGCCGCCTCGGCGTCGTCTCCGTCTCCTTCGTCTCCGTCTCCTCCTTCTCCTCCTTCTCCTTCGTCTCCGTCGAAGAAAAAGATCATGACTCCCTCACTTGGTCGTGGCGGCGACGGCCGCCGGCGAGATGAAGACGAATTCATACGTGAGGGTCACGATGCGTATGAAAGTAAAGATGCGGGGTCCATCTATGGCCCAGGCTCCTGGGATGATCATGACGTACCATGGGCGTTCGCAGCTCTCGTTCATGGATCGAGTGAGAGACGATATGGCTTCCTCACATGTCTGCGTTCCGTCGAACGCCTCCACCAGCATCTTCGCTTTGTCCGTCTCTTCTTGGGTCGCAGTGCTGAAGGGGACGTCGGCACGGCCTCTTCCATATGCGCCAAGCGTCTTTCCGAGAACGCCCGACGCACAATATACCGAGAACTTGCAGACATTGGTCTGGACGGTGATCATCGTTCCTTTGACCCAGAAGCACGGACTCGATCCGTTGCCAGTCATGATGCCACAGACCCATCTGTCTCCGTACTTCGCTGCGACCTCGGTCTCGATTCGGCGGTGAAGTGTCAAGATATCTGCGAGGCCGAGCTCTTCGTAAGCATCGAGTACGATCTTCACGACGACATTGCGAAGGGCTTCTGTAGCATCTCCGTCCACGATCGCTCCGCGTATCCTCTTCGCCGTCATTGTCATTTAGAATCGAAGAGAGATTTCACTTTCGCAGGGCAAGGCCGCGTCTGCAGCTTCGTCGAGAAAAAAGAAGGCCGCATGATCGCGTTGCTCAGGGCGCAGCCATGAAGATGAACTGGATCGTACCGACGCGAATCACCAGATAACGCTGAGGGTAAGAGGGAGCTATAGCGTGATCTCCCGCAATGGCCAGAACGATCCACTCGCACTTGAACATATCCCGCATCGAGAGAGCGATCGACGCACAGGCATCGCCGTACCGACCCTCGGCCAAGCTGACGAATTGCAGTGCAGCATCTGTCTCCTCTGGGGTCGTGGAAGCTCTTCCTTCGACACTGATGTGACTCTTTTCATAGGCGCTCATCCCTTCGCCAAGAATCGCCGAGGCGCGGTATACTGTGAATCGGCAGGATCTGGTTTGGATGTTGATCAGCGTCCGAGGGACGCAGTACGCTGGCAAAATGGCTTGTCCTCGCACGATCGCACAACTCCATCCCCCTCCATACTTCTCTTCGATCTCTCGATCGATCCGTCCCTGTAGCATGGGCATATCTGCGAGGCCGAGCTCTTCGTAAGCATCGAGTACGATCTTCACGACGACATCACGCAGTTCGGGCTCGGCTTCGCTTTCGACGATAGCACCGCGTATCCTCTTTGTCGTCGTTGTCATCTTTATGCATCGAAGAGAGATTTCACTTTGCGGTGGCGGCGGCGGTGGCGAGAAGGAGCCGACCTAGAATGGCGAGAAGAGGCCGAGGCCGAGTCTCCTGTCCGTGTCCATCATAGCCAGACCCCACGCCGGATCGTGGAATGAGGCCTTGTCGACTGACTTGCTCTCATCTCTTCCGCCTATGTAGAGGCTATCTCTGAACGCGAGGAAGAAGTCCTTGATGATGAGGTCCTTGAAGCTCGGTTCCTTATACGTCTCGTACACCCACTTATACCCCTCGACGACATGCGCAACCTCACTCGCGAAGGCGTGGAATGTACGCGTCAAGCCGTAGTCCTTCTCGCTCCGTTCCTTCACGACCAGAGTCATAGCCACCATATCTATGACGCCATAGTCGTGGTCCAGAACGTAGTGGATCTCTTCGCCTCTGAAGTCCCACTTGCCCGTCGTCGGATCCATTTGATCGTCGGGAGAAGAATTCATTTCCGTGGATGGACGGACAAACGGACCTCGGCCATCCCTCTCCGACTCTTCCGACCCTTCCCTCTCCTTCCCTCGGCCATCCCTCTCTGACCTTCCCTCGACCCGTCCCCGCCAAAAAGAAGCGCGTCCGCGACTAGTCTTCTCGATCAAGTGTAGCGGATGCTAAGCGCGCCGCGGTAGGCGAGCACCATGTTGAGGGCCTGCACGCAGGTGTTGAGAAGTCCGGGGTCGGCAGCAGTGAAGACCGAAGCCGTCCACTGCAGACGGAGGTTCGGGCCGAATCCAGAGTTGTACGAGCCGGTGTGCTGGTCCGCGATGTAGTGGTGCGCGAACGTGAGGACCGCGACGCAGTGGTTGAGCGTCGTTCCGACCTGTGCCGTCGAGAAGAGGTACGGGTTGACGGCAGAGACCTCTTCCCAGCGCAGGTTGCGGTAGAAGATCTGACCACGAGCGGAGAGAGTGATGTTGTCGATCGGGCGCTCATCCATCGGCATGAAGTACGGGTCGATGGCGTGCATCTCGTCGAAGGTGCGAGGACCAGTCAGAGTGACCAGTGTCACACCAGTATTGATCGCCGTCTGAGTGGTGTTGCGAACGTGCCTGCAGACGATGAAGAGCGACTCGATGATCTTCGTCACCGAGATCTCGCGAACCGTCCTGTCGGTGAGCGTCTCAGTGTCATCGAAGTACTGACGGATGAGGTAGCCGTGCGGGTTCATCGCGAGCATCCTCTGCAGATCCTTGTGGACGACGAAGTACTCAACGATCAGCCTCGTCGCCGTCATCGTCGGAGTGATCGTCCAGAGGTACGCGCCTGCCGGAGCCGCGCCGAGAGTCGCCGTTCCGATGTGTCCTCCGACACCGAGCAGTCCGGCCCAGATGTTGATGCAGTCGGTGACGTTGCGGAGAGTGTACTCGAGAGTACGCTGGAGCGAGTAGACACCGACGAGAGGATAGGCGTTGCGAACGTTGCAGAGGGTGAAGATGTTGTATGGGACGTAGACAGTGAACGCGAGGTGAGTCAGCTCGTACGACTGGAGAGGAGAGTACGGGTGCTGGAGAGCCATGACAGTCGCCGCGGTCGTGCGGTTGTACTGGGCAACCAGATCGCCTGCGCCAGTGCCGAAGATCCACTTAAACTCGTAGCAGCTCTCCCTCAGGCAGCGAGTGAGGGCCGGGCGGGCCGCCATCGGGACGATGAGAGAGTACCAGGCGAAGTACATGTACCCTGGAATCTCGTAGAGCGTGTCGGTGGAGACCTTGAACGAAGCGAGCTGGAGGTAGTGCGCGATGAAGTTGTCGCAGTAGCCCCACAGAACTGTATCTGCGACGTTGGCGGGCGCGATCGTGCCAGTGCTGAAGTCCATTGCCTGGTACATACGCGCGAGGTACTCACCGCCGTACTGAATGTCGAACCGCCTGTTCGTCGAGTTGTCGTGGACGATGAACTGGTTCGCGGAGTTGATGACAGGGCTGAACTCCGTCCTGAAGGGGAAGCGATGGGTCTTCTTGATCGAAGAGAGGGAAGGGATGCCATCCTGCTGGCCGCGTGCCTTCAGAGCATTGCTCTCTGCCGACAGACGGTCTCCCATCTCGGCCGTAGCGTAGAGAATGGACTCCAGCTCCGACCTCGCCGTTCCGATGCGGTAATATGGTTCTGCCATTGGCGCTCAGTGGTGCGATTGCCTTTGTAGAGCGACAAAAATCGCATCCCACTCCTCTCGACGTTCGGCGCGGCGCGAGGCTTATTTCCTTCCTTTCTTCGAGCATCGAGAAGACTTTTTCGGGGAGAAGGTTCGAAGGAGGAGGGAGGAAGGCAGGCCGACCGGCTTCTCTTCGTCTCGGACTCGACTCCTCCTTCCCTTCCTTCCCCTCTCGTCTCGACTCCTCTTTCCCTCTTCCTTCTCTCTTCCTTCCCCTCCTCCTTCTCCACGCCGGCGATCGAGAAAATGATATATTCGGCCGTCCATCCAAAGATGGCCGAAGAACTCAAAAGTCGTTTCATCAGCGAGCTGCGGGAGAAGAGGCGTCTCTTCTCGGCGGATGGTGGCGGCGGCGAAGACGCGGCCTCGCTTGCTATACTCGAGGACCTTGAGCTGTTAGAACGTTCTCTCGATGGCGTGCCGGAGGACGCCTTCACGACAGCGTATTGCCAAGGAGTGAGACAGAAGCATCCCGCTCTCGCGGCGAACTCTCTCACCGAGGCAGTAAGAGGCACGGCGCCAGCGAAGGCGACTCGGCATCGCACTGCTCCGATTCAGAAGTGCGATGAGTGCGGCAGTCCTCTCTCCGATGGTGTCTGCTCATCCTGCAGCAAGCGTCACGTCGGAGAGATGCCAGCCGCCGCACCGAAGTCGAAGGCGTCGGGCGAACTCATCGAGAAGATGCAACAGTTCGAGTCCGACCTGAACATTCTTCTCGCCATCACGCCTGCTCCTCCCGACGTCATGATGAAGAAGGACGCGATAGTCGCGGCTCTGCGTGGCGCCGGAATCGACATCCGGCCGAACGAGCCCATTCCTTCCGACAAAGTCCGATCGGCCTTCGCGGCTGTCAAGCTGAGGCAGCATTACATCTGGTGCAACCCGATGGTGTATGTCATCACCGGCTGGCGTCCCCGCGCCTTCGAGCCGAACGAGAGAACGTATCTGCGCGAGTGCTATAGGCGAGTCGTCTTGGCCTTCTTCCGACGGATGAACCAGATCGTTGACGGGAAGAAGCAGATGTCGAACCTCTGGAGCATGCAGGCCATCATCAAGATGATCTTCATCTCTTCTCCCGCCTTCAGGGACGCGCATACCGACTTCTACGAGACGCTTCACCAGCAAGGATCGGGGACAGAAGACAAGCATTGCGAAGTATGGAATGCGATGTCGGGAGCAGAGGGCTGGACCTTCCAGTGAGATGACGCCAGCCGCGTCCACATTCATCGAAGAGATGACGACGAGACTTTTTGCCTCGGCCAAAGCGAAAAGCATGACCGCGGTCTTCACACTCATTCCGCCTATCAGCAAGCAGGTCGATGGCATGTTGCCGAATGCCGATGTCTCCGACCTCGAGCGCTGTCTCGCTCAATACATCAACGGGACGAACTTCCGCTCCGTTCCGACTGAGCACGAGTTCCTCGCCCTCTCTCTTCGCATAGCACAGCTCATCTCTCCGATGTCATGGACAAAGGCCAACCCGAAGACTGCCAATACGCTCGTCTCCTTCATCCTCTCCGGCATCGCCATCACTGCCGGCTGGCCCGCATACCAGATCATGTTCCAGAAGGCGGGGTACAAGCCTTCCTTCACGATGGGATACGCCTACTACCAAGCCGTCGAGAGGATAGGTCTGTTGGACGGCTCCATTCCGCATGATCCTTTCGTCAGTTGCGCGCCGGCCGCAGCAGCAGTTCCGACGACGGCCGCCGCGACGCCCGCTCCCGCTCCGACTCCTTCGAAAGTAGTGCGGCCAGTCATCGGAAGAGGAAAGCATATTCCAGCGCCGAAGCCCGCACCCAAGCAGGCCCAGCAGCCGATGAAGCCTCTTCCCATTCCGATGGAGGCCGTTCCTCCACCGCATAATCCTTCCGCTGGCAAGCTGCTGCGGAGTCGCGGTAAGAAGGGGACGGCGGCAGCTGCCGCTGCGGCGACGTCCGCTGCGCCATCAAGCCTCTATCCCAGGCTCGATGACGCTTCTGCGCCGAGCGCTCCTCCTGCGCCGGGCACTTCTCTCGACGATCAGATTCAACTCGCCTCGACTCCGACTGTTCAACTCTCTGCTCTCGATGGCATGTTCGAACCATCTTCCTCTCCGTCGGAAGCAACGTCGAAGAAGAAGGGGAAGGGAAAGGAGAGGGACGAGGACATTGGCCAGTGAGGCCGCGGCGAAGATGACGGGCCGCTGCGAAGATGACGGGCCGCGGCGAAGATGACGGGCCGCTGCGAAGACGTCCACTCTTTTTTCGACGGAGGAGAGACGGCTTCGACTACGGCTTCGACTACGGCTTCGACTACGGCTTCGACTACGGCTTCGACTTCGGCTTCGGCTTCGACTTCGGCTTCGACTTCGGCTTCGGCGGAGAGGCGTCGAGGTGACGAAGTGACGAGGCGACGACGAGACGACGGCGAGCCACTGCAAAAGTGATGATCATCTCGACGCCTAAAGATGCATACCGATCTGCCTCCTCCTCTTCGCCTTCTTGCCGCCATCGCCGCCATCGCCGCCATCGCCGCCATCGCCTCGGCGCAAGAGATAGGCGTGTGGAAAGGAAAGGCGCGAGTCCGCGATCAAGGACAGTCAGGAACGTGTTGGGCCTTCGCTACTACTTCCTTCCTCGAAGCGTCGTACAATGCTCTCACCGGCACGGACTACCTTCTCTCGACGGAACAGATCTCCGATTGCATCGCGAAGTACATGGAGGACGATCGGGAATGTTCGGCCTACACGCGTCCCGGACTCAACGGAGGAAGCATGCAGTGCGCTCTCCGTTACGTGGCGAAGGCAGGCATCATGCAGGAGTACAACTATCCATTCACCACGGCTGGCGAGAAGGATTGGATCTATAATCGCAGCTTCATCACGCCGATCGGGTTGCGCAACGTCATGCACTACACGCCCGAGTCGAATGCGGCCGCCTTGGCGTTTCTGGGGGCGCGACTGAGAATCTCTCCCGTCATAGCGCTCGTCGTAGCTAGCGGACTACAGACGCCGACGACTCCTCCCGGCTATGTAGATACGATCGATGAGAGTGGGACGCCTGATCATGCTGTGCTCATCGTTCGTATGGATGAGATGGGAGGCATCACTCGTCTCGTCATCCAGAGCTCGTGGGGAAGTCAGATTGGCGATCACGGCTTCTATCACATCGTAATAGTGAACGGCGATGCCATAGTCCGCAACAATCTCCAGATCCTCTCTTCCTTCGACTACGGCGACGTCTACGACCTCTACGACGATGGATACCGCAACCTCTGGATCAAGCAGCCATCCTCTTCCCCTCTCGCCGTCGCTTCCTTCGTCCTCGTTCTCGTTGTGATCTGCTCCGCGGTGATAGCGGCTCTGGCTCTCGGCATCATTGCCATTCGTCGGAAGAGAGCCGCTGGCACGGATCCATGAGATCGTCCATTCCTTCGTCTTTTTGCTCGCCGCCATCATCGTCGCTGCCGCCGCCACTGTCGTCGACGAGCAAAAAGAAGAGCGCAGACCATCACCACCGTCGTCGAAGGAAGAGGACGCCGTTAGCCGGGAAGGAAGGAAGGATCGCTCGGAAGGATTGGGGCCTTCTTGACCGTGCGATCGATCGTGTTGAAGATGACGACGACAAAAAGATGAAGGCCGACCGATCGACGCTCACTTCTTCGCGGCCGCCGCCGGCGCAGAGGCAGACGAATCCATCTCGACTCCGGCTAAGTGTTGCACCATCTCCGCGTCGATTCCTTCCGTTTTGCCCGACGTCGCGAAGCCGTGGGCAGTAACGGAGAGAATGCTCTTCGCCACACCCTTATCATCGATGCCGACGACATCCAACTCTTCCGGTGCGAAGCCGATCGGGATCACTTCGCCGAAGCTGGCTGGATGCAGGCGCAGTCGAGCGAGCTGAGGGAAGGAGTACAACCTCTCTTTCAACTTCTTCGTCAGTTCGACCGCATAGACGCGCTGGCGAGCGAGGAAAGCTTCCTTCGTCTCGCCCTTCTCTCGGTGGCGGGTGCAGAGAACGACATAGCCTTGCTCGTCGCCGCGCGTGACATGGAAGAGTTTAGTCGCGAGTTCTTCGTACTTGTCTCCGAGTGCCTTGCCATCTTCGCAAAGGGAAGTGAAGCGCTGGAAGTCGTCGATGAGCTGTTCGAGCTTGTACTCGCGTATCGAGGCATCGATGTCGTCGGAAGAATCTGCCGCTTCGCCGATGTGAAGAGTGCGCATTGCAGCATCCATCTTGCTCGCCGCCTCGGGATCGACGGCCTTAAGCTTGTCGCGACTCTCGAGAAGAGTGGCAATGGCACTGCGTGCCTTGTCCTTCTCTCGATCGAGCCGCTCTTTGTACTCGGGTGCGTCCATCGCATAAGTCGACTGGCCAGTCTCGATCATGCCTGCCGCATGGAGAGCGGAGAGAGCTGTGTCCCAAGTCAGCACGTCCATCCTTCCTTCGCCGAGTGCCTTCCTCATCTTGAAGAAGATGAAGTCGGCAAGGGCCAGCGTGAGGCGGTAGTACTCCATCTTATCCGTCGGCGTGCCGATGTTCACGACATAAGCAAAGCCATCACCCATGATGTGACCCTCTTCCTTCGCTAGTTCGACGAATGCCCCGACGACATCCGTCGGAGAGGAGGCGGGAGGAGGCGGCGGCGTCTTCTTTAGCGCGGTGGCGGACGCGGTGACCGCCGTCTTCTTCGCTGCGACGGCGCCGCCGGCCTTCTTCTTCCGACCGGCCGCGGCCTTCTTGGACGGAGTGACAGTTGCGGGGGGAGGAGGAGCGGCGGCTGCCTTCTTCGGCGACGGAGGAGGAGGGACGGTTGCGGCCGCTGCCTTCTCTTCCTTCGTCTTCTTCGGCGTCGTACGCTCGATCCGGAACGGGGCGGCTGCGGCTGGAGGAGGAGCGGCTGCTGCGGCTTCGGCGGCCTTCTCTTCCTTCGTCATCTTCGGCGTAGTACGCTCGATCCGAGGCGGGGCGGCCTCGTCCCGACCTGCCGTAATGTCGGTCTTCGTCTTTCCGAGTGCGACGAGCTTGTCTTCGAGAGAGCCGGAGACGGCTCCCCCGTCGTCGAAGTCCTCGTCCTCCTCTTCCTCGAGGGCAAGACGTTGTGGCGCCTCTTCTCCGATAGCACTCGGCTTCGTTCCGAGCTTAAGCAGTTGCGCAGATAGCCAGTCGTCAGCCATGCTTGGTCTAAATGAAGATTTAGCGACTCGGAAAACCCTCTCCGGAGATGACGGACCAATCTAATGGCTTGCTCGATGGGAACAGGTATCTCCTTCCTTGCCGACGCGCGGACATGGCTCAGATCGAGAAGGACCTCATCGTCCCGATCGAAGATCACCTCGGCAACACGAGATACGAGGCCCTCTATCGAAGAGAGTTTGACTCGTACATCACAGTGCCGCGGCACTACGGCATCCAACTCTACGGACTGCCTGACATGGCTTGTCTCTTCGACGGCACCGTCATCGAAGAGAGTCATCTTTCCGTCGTTCGCTTCGAACTGTACGACGCGCAGCGTCTGTGTATCAAGGCATTGCGAGAGAGGTTCTTCACCGCGAAGCAGATGGCAGAAGGAAGTGCTGGCTGTGTGCTGAACCTCGCTTGCGGCAAGGGCAAGACTCATATCGGCATTCAACGGATCAAGGACGTCGGAAGGAGGACGATAGTCGTCTGCCATTCCAACGTCTCCGTCTCGCAGTGGCGAAAGAACATCGCCCGCTCTCTTCCTCGACTAAGCGTGTCCGAGTTCCATGGCGGCGGCTCCTTTCCGACAACAGACGTCGTCATCGCGACCATCCATCCTCTCGTCCTTCCTTCCTCGATCGAACGATATGACAAGAAGGCCTTCTTCGACTGGATCAGCTCCTTCGGCCACGTCATCTACGATGAGATACACATCTTCGGCTCGCCGAAGTTCAGTCTCGTCTTCGACCTCTTCAAGGCCCGAGCCCATCTCGGTCTCTCCGCCACTCCGGAGCGGTCGGATGGAATGAACATCGCCTTCCGATGGAAGATCGGACCCATCCTCGATGCGAAGGAGGAGTTGAACATCGCTCCTCCGACATTCGAGGTCACAGTCTACCCCATCACGGCAACAGGGGCCGCTAGTCGCTCTCGGCCGACCGATGAGCATCGAGAAGGGTCGTATGCTGCGATGGTGAAGACGCTAACTCTCTCCGAGTCGCGAGTCGCCGTACTGATCGAGACAATGAAGAAGCACTTCCGCGAGCATCAACTCGGAGAGGAGAACATGCTCATCTTCTGCAACTACATCGAAGAGGTCAACTTCCTCTTCGACAGACTCGTGCCGGCGTTCGCTGCCGAAGCCATGACTCCGGCCGCTGGCGCAGCCTCCGCAGGAGGCGGAGCCATGACCATCGGCCGCATCTACGAAAACGTCGACGCGGATGCGATATCTCTTCTCGCCGACACGGCGCGGATCCTCATCTGCACGTATAAGAAAGGCGGGACGGCCTTCTCTCCGATTCGATTCCGCTCCATCGTGATATGGTCGCCAACGAGGGCGATGGTCACGCAAGCCGTCGGGAGAGTGCAGCGATGGCGAGACGAGGAAGGGATGGAACTAGGACCGGAAGGAAGTTGGAACGCTCTTCCTCGTACGATCTACGACTTCGCCGACACGCACACCATCGCGAGTCAGCAATACTACAACAGTTCGATGGAGAACGGTCATCTCATCCCTGGCCGCCGACGAGTCTACCTCAGTGCTGGCTATCGCATCCACAGTACGAAGGAGACGAAGGAGATGTGTCAGAAGGCGAAGGAAGTGCGAGACATGTTCGCCAGCATCGGCCTCGGAAAATGAAGATGATACGCGGTCTCTCGAGCCGCGCCTCGACGCGCATCTCCCTTCTCTCGTTTCGACGCGCCTCTCTTCTCTCTGCTCGACGCATATCTCTCTTCCCTTTTTACGACGACGACGACGACGCGATGATGATGACGATGACGACGACGCTATGACGATGATGACGACGACGCCCTCCTCCTCCTCCTCAACAAGCCGAAGACCGCCATGCCGGCGAAGTCTCTTTCTTTTCGAGCTCAAAGGCAATGTCTTCTCGCGATTGGATCGTGCACGCGTCTCTCTTCCCCTCTGCTGTGGGCGTATGGGGTGACCAGGTCTCGATCGACCTTACTACTCGTCTTCCTCCTCCTTCCGAAGTGACAGCGATAAGGATACGTAACGCCTCCGTTCCATACATCGTCTACAACGTCCTCACCGCCAATCAGACCGTCGAGCTGACGATCGGAGGAATAGTCTATACTGTCCTCGTCACGCCGGGCTACTATTCCGGCGCATCTCTCTTGACAGCGATAAAGAACTTGCTCGCCACTGCTATCGCTCTCACTCCCTACGTCATCGACCTCACGTTCAGTGCGGTGACTTACCTCACTACCATTACACTCGTCGACACCGGCGCGCCTCCGCCTGGCTACTTCCCTTTCACGCTCTCTACTCCTCTCGTCGCGCCCGTGACGACTCCTTCGATCTTGACCATGCTCGGCTTCGCGACCAATCCTCTCGTCAGTCTCACTGGCAATGAGACATCGGGAGGACCGCTCAACGTCATCTCTGACCGCGAACTCTTCATTACGTGTGATCAGGCGAGAGGAGCGATGGGAAGGATCGATTCTCTCGCTGGTCCGACTTGGCATCAAGGTGCCGCCATGCGAGTAGAGATACCGACAAGCGCTAGCGCTGGCGACGTCATTAACTACGCGCCCGAGTCGAATGCGCCGTGGATCACTCTTGTCCGCGGCAACACGGCCGGCGCGATTACGTTCCGTCTGTCGAGGACAGACTTCTCGACGATGGGTCCGACGCAGGTGAGTTGGGTCATGACGCTGGAAGTGCGTCTCTGAGCGTCGCCTCGCCTTTTTCTTCCGATCCCGGGAAAGACGGATGTTGCGAAAGAGAGATTTTCGCCTCAACGAAATGACAGCCGCAATGGAGAAGATGAAGCCAAACGATCTCCTCATCCGAGCCGCGATGATCGGATCGATACCGGAGTGTGTCGCAGCGAAAGAAGCTGGAGCCGATGCATGGGATCAAATGCTGGAATCCGCAGCGGAAGGTGGGAATCGCGCTATATGCGAGCTGGCGAAGGAGTGGGGCGCGACTGGTTGGAACATGATGCTGGGCGGAGCGGCATATGGCGGATATCGCGATCTCTGCGTCCTGGCGAAGGAGTGGGGCGCGACTAATGGAGAATATATGTTGACTGACGCGGCGAGAGGTGGGCATCGCGCTATATGCGAGCTGGCGAAGGAGTGGGGCGCGACTGGTTGGAACATGATGCTACTCTATGCAAAGAGAGGCGGTCATCTCGATATATGCGAGCTGGCGAAGGAGTGGGGCGCGACTGACCACTTCTGAGCGACGTATCGGAAGAATGAATCTTTTTGCTCGACAAAGCATGGATCCGGCCGTCGAGCAACTGACGAGAGAGAGGATGCAGAGCGCATACAAAGACATCTCTCCGATCGTGGCGACCGGAGTTGTGCGTGCCATCTGCATGCGTGTCATCATCAGCATGACGAAGGTCGGATGGAACAAGGCGATGCTCTCTCCGACAGAACTCTTCGCCGCTGACCAGATCATCATCGAGTCGCTCGAACTTCTCCGTCCATGCCTCGATGCGACGGATGCGTCTGATCTGCCCGTCGAACTTCAAACACAGCGAGAAGAGAAGCTTCGAACGTTCTGCGAAACGCATAGCCAAGGAGAGTCGGAGGAAGTGCCGAATTGGTCTGAGCCGTGCTGGGCATGCGGAGAGCCGAAGATCTACATGTGGTCAGTGCAGACGCGCTCCTGCGATGAGCCGGCGACGGACTTCCTCCTCTGCTTGAGCTGCGGCGCGATGAAGCGATCGTCGTGAGGGAGAGGGAGAAGAAGCTGGCCTTCCACTCCTCCTTCCTTTTTCTCTCCCTCCCCAACGCGCGCGACACTCAGCCCGAAGAGAAAGTGATAAAAGCCACCGCTTCAAATGGCGAGCGACGTCTTCGAGCAAGCGTACCTCATCGAGAGGATTGCTTCCTTCCTCCATCCGGTCGAGACGATTCCTTTCCGACTCTTGTCACGGGCAACGCTTGCCGCGATTCCGCGAGAGAAGCTATGGAAGAAGGAGGATCTTCTCATCAAAGGAGCAGAACTTGGCTCGACAGTGCTATGTGTGATGGCGAAGGAGGCCGGAGCGACCGATTGGGACTGGATGCTGCGCTACGCGGCGGAAGGAGGGCATCGTGGCATCTGCATCCTCGCGAAGGAGTGGGGTGCGACAAAATGGGACCTGATGTTGGCCTACGCGGCGGAAGGAGGACATCGTGGCATCTGCATCCTCGCGAAGGAATGGGGTGCCGACGGATGGAACTCGATGTTGACCTACGCGGCGAAAGGAGGCCATCGTGGCCTCTGCATCCTCGCGAAGGAATGGGGTGCCGACGGATGGGATTGGATGTTGGCCTACGCGGTGAAAGGACGGCATTACGCTGTAGCCGATCTCGCGATAGCGTGGGGCGCGAGCAGATGAGCGCGGAAGGAAGGTCTTCTTCTTCCGATTCATTTTTCCGTCGCGGAAACCTCTCAATGGCGCACAAGGTCAAAGCCGAACGTTACGCCTTCTATGCCGACCTCGTCTCGGAGATGAGAGAGACGGAATGCGAAGGAGGGATCAATCCGCAATTGCCGTCGGCACCTCGCACGGAAGAGACGATCCCAGGCATCAAGCTGAAGCTCTTCGACCACCAACGTCTGATACTGCATGCACTTCGGGCCCTCGATTCGAAAGGAATGGTTCGAGTCGTCCTTCCTCCCATCCATGCCGAGTCGCCGGTCATCACGAAGCTCTTCGATGACCGCATCCGCAAGGCTGGCATCTTCGAGAGTGATGCATGGCTCATCTCTCTTCCCGTTGGCTCTGGCAAGACGCTCATCCTTCTCGCTCTCATCGCTATGTGCCGAGTACCGGAGAAGAGGCGCATCATCGTCGGAACTGACTTCGCTCACTCCTTCCTCTGCTCGTCGCATGCTGAAGTGATCAGCTTTCCGAAGCTCGAGCCGACGCAACTCTCTCTCATCGGCGACAATGCCTGGTACTTTGCCGACGAGTTGCCTTCCTTCCCTTCCTTCACTCCGAAGACGATTGACCGCGCCGCTGTCGCCGACGATGACATTCTTCCGTCGAGCGTGCTGATGGTGGGGCCACATCTCCTCGGGCAGATGCGTGGGTACTGCGAGACGCAAGTCGACTATCCTTGGATCGTCATCCCAGACACGAAGTCTCTCTCGACCTTCCTCATCCAGTCGTGCATCGATCTGTCCAGCACCTTCGGCAAGTACCATCTCATCATCCTTCCGGCGCGTACGGACGAGAGAGCGGATACTGTTACCATCGAAGTGCAGGCACAGGCCATGATCAGGAAGCTGACGATCGGCGGAGAGAATGTCGTCGCCGCTGGACGCATCGGAAAGATGGTGAATGGCCTTCTGACTCGGCAACGCTCTCTTCCCGCGTCGGACTATCTCACCGCCTTCTGCGACGCCTTCCCGCAGACGAAGGTCCTCGCTCGCTTCATCATCGACGACTACGACACTCTCCAGCTGCGTCGCGCGACGAGGGTGCCGGCTCTGTCTTACATCTTCATCTCTGGCACTGCCATCGTTCATCCTGGCAACCAGTTCGGCTTCTCTTCGAAGCCAACGTACGAGATGTACGCTCGTCGAGCGATGACGATAGCAGTCGAGCCTTCTCACGTCCTCGCTTACATCGGCTTACCTCCTCCAGTCGAGCAAGCGGTCTTATGCATCGAGAGCACGGCTCAAAAGCTCTTCCTTCATCTATGTCGCGTGATCAGCTACTACATCACTTGCTATCGCGAGATAGCGATGAAGCGCTTCCCTCAGATGGAAGACCCTCTTCGACACTTCGCTCCGAAGTACCTCGAGACTAAGGTGCCAATCGACTCGCTCATCGAAGACATCGAGAAGGCGTTGTTCAACGACTCGATCGCTTCCGTCCTCGAACTCCTCATCATGCTGCACAGGTGCGGATCCGAAGTCGGCTGCACCATTCTTCCCGACGAACTCGTTCTCAAGCCCAATCCGAAGGCCGTGTCGTTCGGCTCACTCGCTGGCTTCCTCTTCCGTAAGATCTATAGCGAGAGGATGCGGACTAGCACTTGTCTTCTCGCCCTCGACTGTCTCGAGAAGACTCTACGTGAGTCGAAGCTTCCCGACTCGACTCGCTACGTCCTCGCTGCTCTTAAGAACCACGTCTTCTCCTTCTCCTTCCCTCCGTGCAACGTGCCTTTCGGGGAGGTGGCCACTGTCGCGATGGAGCCGCAGTACGCATTCAAGCATCTATCGAGGGCAAGGCTCCCGACGCCGAAGGAAGTGGAAGGAGATGTGATCCGGAGCATCTGGGGATTCGTCCAGCCTCGTCCCGACGTGATGCAGCTGCCGAACTA
>Ga0265297_10001494_pt1 | contig 54393 bp, 41 predicted proteins | sample Munlanlwell13791_FD_192502 | JGI IMG/M metagenome (GOLD analysis project Ga0265297, IMG submission 192502) | Leachate microbial communities from a municipal landfill in Southern Ontario, Canada - Leachate well 137-91 | ecosystem: Engineered > Solid waste > Landfill > Unclassified | place...
TGATATTGGGTCGTTGTTAATTGGATTGGCCCTTCCGCTCAAAACAGATCTTGCCAAATACTTTATTGGTGAGGCAGAGTTCAAGAAGATGGAGCGGCTGCTTTCCGAATTCAAACTGGCTATTCCCAAACGCAGGGTTGCCATCAACATCTCAAAGGTCTCGACAGGGAATATTGACGGGGTATTCAAAGCCCAGGATAAACTTTTGAAAGACCAAATAGATGCCTTGGTACAACCCTACCAGTTTAGCCAGCCAGATTTTTTCAATTCCTACAAAAATGCCCGAAACATTGTTGATTATTCAGGAAGGGGCAAGGCTACTCCGGTAGCTACGCTAGCCAGCCCTGTTTAATTATCTGGAAGCTTTCCTTTCCGGTAGTTTTAAAAGATCTGCCCTAACAAATGCACAAGGCCAATCGATGAATTTGATTGGCCTTTGCTGTTGATAACACATTATAAAATAACTTGCGAGTTTGACAAATAGCTTATCAGTTTATTTTTAATAAGTGATTGGGATTAAATATTCTCCAGTCTCATTTACTTAAACATAAATCTATTTTGTAAATTTGAAGGAATCTAAACCCTCAATCAAAATCATGAAAGCAAAATTATTTTAGAACGATGGAGCAACAAAGGGGTTATCAACCAATAGTTGACAGAGTTGTGGGGTATGGTTAATGATGCAATTCAGAAGAACAAAAATTGTTGAAAACTTAGGTTAAACCGCTTTAAATTTAACTAAACAACATATCATGCATGACATAATGATAAGTTACTCTTCAAAAGACAAATCGATAGCTGATGCTGTTTGCAACAATTTGGAGACAAATGGAATAAGAGTATGGATGGCATCACGTGACATAAAGGCTGGCGCCTCGTACCCCACAGCAATTCTCGAGGGGATAAAGACTTGTTCAATTATTGTACTTGTTTTCACTTCCAATTCCAACAAATCAGAATGGGTACCAAAGGAAATTGAACGGGGAGTGCACTATGGCAAGATCATAATCCCATTTAAGATAGAAGAAGTTTCGCCTATTAATAGCGATATTGAACTTTGTACCTGTACACAGCACTGGTTAGATGCACTTACCCCACCCTTAGAGGTAAATATTGCAAAATTGGTCGTAACTATTAAAAAACTTTTGGACATTAACCAAGAGGGAGATAGCTTAAATCTAAGACAAAAATTCACCGCACTGAGTCCGTTGGGGCAGTTCTACCAGCTCTCAAATCGCTGGGCGCAAAATAATTACGCATATTATGTGCTGGAAAGCCTTAACGAAGAGCAGAAATCAATACTTCGCAACGCTCCAAAAACCATTGAAATAGAAGACGAGAACGTGATGTTGTTCATGCTTGAGGCATCGTTGCACTTTGGTGGTGATTGGGTGTACTGGGGCAGACGCATTAACAACAAAGAGACCCTGGCTAAACACCTTGTGAAAATGCTGGGTATAACTTACATTCGTCCCCGCTACCGATCATTATACCTCATGCAGGATATTGAAAAGACCTATATTGAACCATGGTTAGAAACTAATAATCTTACACAAGATGAAGGACTAATGAAACTTCTGGAAAAACATGTCTATACAAAAATATTCCTTAATTATCTGTTTAAAGTTTCAGAAAGTACAGATCCAGAGCTTGCTAAGCGAGCTAAAACTGTTCTGTTCGAGATTAATCGTTACGATAGTAAAAGCAAAGGATTGGATGTTTTTCCAAACCTATTATAAAACTGTAATTAGTTCAACAAAAATGTTTTAAAGCCCATGACAGAAAATGGAGTTATAAACCAACAGTTGCTAAAGAATGTAATAAATGTTTAATGAGTAAATTTTGAACCATGCCTGAAACTAAAATTATCTGTACAAATCCCACCTGCAACAGTGAAAATGTAATTTTCAGTAAAAAGCGTGGCGGGTACTTCTGCGAAGAGTGTGAGCAAGAGGTTATTATTAAAAAGACTTTCAAGCAAATGAATATTTTTCTCAGCTATGGCAGAGACCAATACACTGAATTTGCCGAAAAAATTAAAAATGATCTTAAGGCAAGGGGTCATAATGTATGGTTCGATAAAGAAAAACTAAGAGAAGGTGGAGACTGGGAGAACTATATTGAAGATGGACTAAAAATGGTTTCCGATAATCCTTCCATTGGCAGGTTTGTGTACATCGTAACACCGCACTCTGCACGAAAGCCGGATGGCTATTGTTTGAATGAAATTGCCAGAATATTGACCAAAAATGTGGGTATAGTGCCGGTAATGCTGGTATATTGCGAGTTGCCATTATCTATTTGTAGGATTCAGTGGCTTGATGCGCAAAATTGTGTCAGTAATTATACATCTGCAAGTTACGATAAAACTTTTCAAAGACTCATTGAAGCACTTGAAGATGATAAACTGGATTATGAAGGGTTCCAATCCAATCTTTTCAAGATGCTCACACCTATTGATTTTGGTTCTGATATTTTCTATCACCTTCGAAATTTTACCGGGCGCAAATGGCTTATAGAGATCCTTGATAATTGGCTTGCTGATGTAAATGGATCGAAGGTATTTGTATTGGAAGGAGGGCCAGGTGTTGGCAAGACTGCAATATCAGCATACCTTATTGACAAAAAGAAAGAGATTGTGGGTTATCATCTATGCAATGCCAGTGATACTAAAATGAACAATCCAATAAATTTAGTTAAATCTATTGCGTTCCAACTTAGCACACAAATTAAAGAGTATCAGGACAGACTTGCACAAGTCACACTTGATAAAGAAACAGATGCTATTACACTATTCAATGACATTGTATCTCAACCTTTGTCCAGAATAAATAAACCAGAAGGCAATATATTTATACTGATAGATGCGCTCGATGAAGCAAAATCTTTAAGTAATATCAATGAAATTGCAGAGCTGATCTCATCTGTTTTTCACAAAACACCTGATTGGCTCAGAATGATTGTTACAACAAGACCTGAACCTGGAGTCATTGAATTATTGCGGAAATACAACCCATACTTATTCAATGCTTCTTCTGATGATAATATAAATGATATCAAAATTTACCTTTCAGAAAATATACATTATTCTGAAGGAAGCGTGAAGGAAAGTGCCATTCAGAGTATCGTCAGCAAAAGCGAAGGAAATTTTCTATACGTGAAGGAAATGTGCCACGATATTGCTTTAAAAATTATAGATATAACTCATCCGGATAAATTTCCTTGTGGAATGGGTGATCTGTTTTTGAAATCATTTAAGCGAAAATTTGGCAATTGTGATTACCGAAAAGAAATTGATCCTATTTTAAGGGTTATCATCGCTGCATTGGAACCAATTTCCATTGATTATCTGAGCCGATTATTGTCTATTTCAGAAACTGAATTATATGATTTTCTTAATAAAGCCGGTTCATTCTTCCCAGTAAATGAGGATAAGATTAAACCTTTTCATAAATCACTCACAGATTGGATCACAGACAGGGAATCTGCAAACATCTATGCTATCAGCCGAAATGATTCTGATAAGAAAATGGGGGAACTAAGTCACAAATTATTCGGAGAACTTCTTGAAAATTTGGGTGATCCCAATAATAACACTTATTGCATCAATTACTCTTTTATTCATCAGTATAAAGCCGGGATGAAAAAAGAGTTACTTAGCAACTTAAATCATGTTTTAAATTCAGAGAAAGATACTTACGAGATATTTAATTCAGGAATTAATAAATTGTTCTTTTGGGTAATCGAAAATAAGATCATTGAAGATGAAATATTGTTCAAAAGTTTGCTTAGTGGAATTCAAATAGAAACTGACATTTCAAATAAGATTAGATATCGTCATTTCCTGAGTGCCATCGCATGTGCAACTGAGAAGACTGGTCATTCAAGTTGGGCTTTACATCTACATGATATAGTATTTGAAATAGATAGTGCTCTGATTTTACTGGAACCGAAAAATATAGAATATAGAGGCAATTTAGCATTGAGCTATAATAATATTGGGACGCTTAATAGTGCATTGGGTAATTCCCAAAAGGCTATTGAATTTGGGGAAAAATCTGTATGTGAAATCAAAGAGCTTATATTGTTGGACCCTGAAAAGGTCGGTTTAAAGAAGGTATTTTTAACAATCCTTGTAAATTTATCAAAAAATTACGCATTAGCAGGAGACCTCAAAAAGTGTATAGAATGCTCTGAAATTGCCATTTCAGTCGCAGAAGAGCTTAATTCTATATATCCGAAAGATAACAATTTTATATCCATTCTAATTAACATGTATGTTCAAGTAATTAACTTATATAAATCTATAGGGAATGAAGAAAAGGTGGAAGAAATTCTTGAAAAAAATAACAATTTGATTAAAACATACGGAAGCAGGTTAGACAGTCATGAAATTGAGAAAAAAATGCATGTACTTATCAATACCATTCTAAATTCCGAAAAGACAGAAGAAAATATAATCAAATTTATAGCATCAATTAAAATATTATTTGAAGAAGCGTCACAAGAAGCTAAGGCTCTTCTGATCCAAAATCCAAATAGTACCGAAATAATGTTACAATTATTCATTTTATACTTCAACGTTGGAAAAATGTTAGCAGAATTTAATCAAACCGAAGCAGCTTTAATTTATTATGAAAAAGGAATCAGCCAATTGGAAGTCCTGATTGAAATAGATCCTGACAGGACAGATTATAGGCAATATTTTATTGCCAATATGGCCATCATTTTTGGCTGCTGTTCAATAGATGATACTAGTACAGAAGCTGATATATGTAAATTCTTACCGGTTTTTGGAAAAATTGCAAAAGCATCAGAATCCCTTGTTAAAAAGGTGCCTGATAGGATGGAATTCAGACAACTACTTTTACTCTCATTTTCACTTTCAGGTGACCTAAACGAATTGATTGGTGAATCGAAAATGGCATTGTGCTACTACGAAAAGACCTTTAAAGAAATAGATTCCTATCTTACATTTGTACCCGAAACGAAAGATTCTAATGAATTCATTTATTCAATTATTGATGATTTAGGAAAGGAATTTAAAGAACTTGGAGATCAACCTAAGGCAATTTCACTATATGAGAAATCTCTCACTGTGGTCGAAAAAATGTTACTAATCGAACAAGAAAGCCTTGATTACAAACAAAAAAAATGCGCCAATTTAATTGAATTAGGTAACCTTCACAAAGAGTTGGGGCATAATAATGAAGCATTATATTATTTTGAAAAACTTTCAGAATTACGAATAGCACTCTTTGAAACTAATCCTCTTGATGAGTCATTAAAAGAAAAACTTGCTTCCTCCTACTCAAGTTTAGGAGACATACTTCAGAAACTGGGTCGAAACGAAGAGGCAATACCTAATTTTGAGAAGTGTGTTGAATTAAGAGAAGAGCTTTATGGATCAAATCCTCAAGACGACAATCGAAAAGATAACCTTCTAACTGCTTACTCGGGGATAGGAGATCTTCATAAGAAGATGGATAACAACAAGGAAGCCTTAAGATACTTTGAAAAACTTTCAGAATTACGAAAAGCACTCTTCGAAGCTAATATACAAGATGTGATACGAAAAGATAACCTCGCAATATCATATTTCAGAGTAGGGAATCTTTATAATGTTATGGATCAAAAAGTTGAAGCCTTAAATTACTTTGAAAAGTGTTCCAGTTTATTTAAAGAACTATATGAATCTAATTCAAAAGATGAGAGAATTAAAGGTAACCTTGCAATCTTTTATTCAAGTTTAGGAGACGTACTAAAAGAAGTGGGCCGAAACGAAGAAGCAATAGCTAATTTTAAGAAGTGTGTTGAACTAAGAGAAGAGCTGTACCATTCAAATTCCCAAGACAACACTAGGAAAAATAACCTTATAACTTCTTACTCAAGTCTTGGAGACTTTCATAAATTGATTGGCAAAAACAAGGAAGCACTAAATTACTTTGAAAAACTTTCAGAATTGCGAAAAGCACTTTTTGAAACTAACCCTCTAGATGAGTCACGAAAAGAAAACCTTGCCTTCTCCTATTCAAGTTTGGGAGCTCTCCACCAGTTGCTGGGGAACAAAATGGAGGCCTTAAATTACTTTGAAATGCGCCTCAAATTATATAAGGAAATATGTGAGAGCAACCCAAAAGATGAGAGAATAAAAGGGAATCTTGCCGACTATTATTCAAGTTTAGGAGACATACTCATGGAGATGGCTCGCAACGATGATGCGTTAAATTACTTTGAAAAGCTTTCAGTCTTAAGGAAAGAACTTGACGAATCTAAACCACAAGATGAGTCACGAAAGGAAAACCTTGCCTTCTCCTATTCAAGTTTAGGGAATCTCTATAAGCAGATGGGAAACAAAATCGAAGCCTTAAATTACTTTGAGATGTGCTTCAAATTATATACGGAAATATATATATCCAATCCAAAAGACGCGAGAATAAAAAGGAATCTTGCAATCTTTTATTCAAGTTTAGGAGACCTTCACAAAGAGATGGGGCATAACAATGAAGCATTAAATTACTATGAACTCCTTTCGTATTTACGTAAAGAATTATATGATGCAAATCCCAATGATATTTCAAGTCAAAGCTATTTATGCATATCGTATGCAGGACTAGGATATATCTATCAGGCAATGGAAATGTATGAAGATGCCCTCAATGTCTTTGAAAAGCGATTTGCTCTATCAAAAGAATTCTTTGAAGGTAATCCCCAAGAAGAGACATTGAAACAAGGGTTTGCTGTTTCATATGGTAACTTAGGTGGATTATATCTTTCATTAAACAATTTAAATAGAGCAACACAAAACTTCAATATATGCAAAGAGATTTTTACAGATATTGCAAAAAATAACCCTAGTTCCAATAGTATTAAAGGTTGTTTAGCCGGTATTGAAGCAATATCAGCTATTTTATTTATGCAAGAACAACCCAATGATTCCGAAGCATTTAACCAGCTAAATAATTCAATTAATATCTGGCAAGAATTAAATAAGTTGCCAAATAATAATTATGAGAAAGATATTGATTTGGTAGATCAATTCAAAAACGAGAAATCTGATTATAAAACAGTAATAATTGAGTTGTTTTATAACTAAACGATTACGATCTTAGCTATTATTTTTCACTACACTTAAATTGAACAAATTGGCTACACATATAGACGAATGTTCTCTTTTGTATTTTATCAATTTCAAGAAATAGTATAATATAAATAGAGTTAAAATATGAATATTAAATATAATGAGTAAGAAATCAAAGAACAATTCCTTGATTACCTTGAATATAGGCATTACAGGTCACCGAGACATTCGGCATGCAGACAGGGAGATTTTAAAACAGTTGCTTATAGATTTTATAAAAAAAAAACAAAATCAATGTTCGAATACTCCGATTGTATTGCTTACTCCCCTTGCCGAAGGAGCTGATCAAATCGCTGCTTTGGCTGCCATTGATTGCAAAATCGATTTCAATGCCGTGCTACCCATGCCGGTTGAAGAGTACAAACGTGATTTTGTTTCCGCTGAATCTTTAAGGGAATTTGAGAGTTTGCTTGCTAAAGCTTCCTTAGTAATTGAACTTCCACTCCAGGAAGGAACCACAATTAAAAATGTTAACAGCCCTGTAAGACGAAATGAGCAATATTATCAAAACGGCCTATTTTTAGCCAGGCATTGTCATACCTTGATTGCGTTGTGGGATGGAATTAACAACAATAAGAAAGGGGGTACCGCTGACGTAGTCAAACTTAAAAAATCTGGTATTCCAGGGAAATTTGAAGATAAAAGTAAAAGGCTTCACTATCTTCAAACAGGACCAATTTATCACATTGTTACTCCACGGAAAAGCAACCCGGTTATTGATCAGCCTTTACCTAAACCAATTTCTTATCCTACCCATTATGGTGAGGATTTGGCTAGCTCTGTGAAACATGATGAAGAAATACATAAACGTATAGATTCATTCAATAAAGACTTTACTAAAAAATGGCCGGATTTACAGAAAATTGTTAAAGAAAGTGCAGGTGAATTATTTGCAAATCATCCAGATCTTGCAAATGACAAAGCGTTGCATAACATTGCAGAAAAATACGCTATTGCCGGAGAGCTTTCAAATATTTTTCAGAAAAAGAGATTTCGTGCATTACAGGGATTATTATTTTTAGTTGTGTTGGCATTTTTCTTCCTGCACAGTAATGCGGAATTTTTTCACGAACCTTTAATATTACTTTTATATCCTCTAACCATGGGAATTGGGGCTATTTGGTTTTTTATTGCTCGCCGGAAACACTATGAATATAAGCATGAAGATTACAGAGCATTGTCAGAAGCGTATCGAATACAGTTCTTTCTGAAAGCTTGTGGTAAGAATGATAACGTCAGCGATCATTACCTCAAAAGACATAGAGGAGAGTTGGAGTGGGTGCTTTACACTTTGCGTACTTCACTTTTAAATGATTGGGAAAGTGAAAATAAACCCGTGAAATTGGATATTACGATGAGGGCCTTCATCTTTCTAAAGACCAATTGGGTTAATCACCAATTGGAATATTTCAATAGAAAGACGATAGAACACAATAACTCATCAAAAAACTGGAGTTCGCTGGCGAATTATTCTTTTATAATTGCCATTCTATCTGCCTGCTTGCTTTTTCTGATAAGCTATTATAAAGAGTTATTACCTGAAAATATCAGATTGTTCGAAGAAATCATACGTTCAACACTATCTTGTTGTACAAGTGTTTTCCTGGTTCTTGCTGCCGCGCTTCATGGATACTCAGATAAAATGATATTTGCCGAACAGGCTAAAAATTATCATCAAATGGCTCAACTTTTCCAATTGGCAAGCGATAAATTAAACCACGCAATCGAAACAAATGATGTAATCGAAGCAAATGACATCATCGGCGAATTAGCCCAGGAAGCCTTGCTTGAGAATGGAGACTGGTTGTTGCTTCATAGGTCAAGACCATTAGAAATACCGAAGGGGTAAATTGAAGCGAATTTATTCCCCGTTGTTATTGATTTGCAATCAGCTCCATTTTATCAGGGATTTACAATCCTAACCAGCCAGGAATAAATCCACTCAGCGCAGTATCATTCCAAAGATAAAGGCTTGGTTGAAATAGTTTTATTAAATCTCTTTGAGCGGATACAGATACACAGTTAGATGGTGTAGAATGCAAACCTGCATCAGCCATGAATGAGAAAGTAATTGATAATGGACAATGAAGAAGAAAAAAAATACAGCAACCGAAGGTTTCAATGAAATCCTGCTTTACAATACGCCCAACGGCAAGGTGAAAGTGGAAATTTATTTACAGAACGAAACCATCTGGCTTACACAACAAAAAATTGCAGAACTTTTTGGGGTGCAAAGACCAGCCGTTACCAAACACCTTAAAAATATTTTTGAAACAGGAGAATTGAAGGAAGAAGTGGTTAGTTCCATTTTGGAACATACCACTCAACACGGTGCTGTAGAAGGAAAAACGCAGGAAACAAAAGTTAAATACTACAATCTTGATGTAATCATTTCTGTTGGCTACCGTGTCAACAGCAGTCAGGCAACGGCATTCCGCATTTGGGCGACAGAACGTTTGAAGGAATACATCATCAAAGGTTTTACAATGGATGATGAACGGCTGAAAAATCCCAACAACATTTTCGGTAAAGATTATTTTGAAGAACAACTTGCCCGTATCCGCGACATACGAAGCAGCGAACGCAGGTTCTATCAGAAAATAACCGATATCTACACCCAATGCAGCGCCGACTATAATGTAGAAACACAAGCTACAAAAGAATTTTTTGCAACGGTTCAAAACAAATTGCATTGGGCAATAACAGGCCAGACTGCAGCCGAACTGATTGCAGCCAGAGTGGACAGCGCAAAAGAAAATATGGGTTTGACAACATGGAAGAATGCACCAAAAGGGAGCATCAGGAAAACTGATATCGGTATTGCAAAAAATTATTTGAACGAAAAAGAATTGGACGGATTAAACAGAATCGCTGTGATGTATCTGGACTTTGCAGAAAGCCAGGCACTTAAAGGCGCGGTGATGTATATGAAAGATTGGATAATAAAGCTAGATGCTTTCCTGCAGTTTAACGAAGAAGCAGTTTTAAACCATCAGGGTAAAGTTTCACACGAAGTGGCTTTGGCGCTTGCTGAAAGTGAATTTGAAAAATATCGCATTGCACAGGATAAATTGATGGAAAGTGATTTTGATAAATCGTTGAAAAAAATTTCACAGCTATCACCAAAGACAAAATAAATTTATACAAACCGCGGCTTGAGCTATGGCCAAGAATAATCAAATCATTTCGGTCTCGTTTGTCCAGGATATTAAAACTATCATTGGGCAAGCTCGTACACAAGCAGTTCGCAGTGTAGAATTACCCAATATCCCAGATTCCGGCAGCTTTCTCAAGAGAAATCAACGCCTCGGTGTATTTGTAAAGGGTATCGTAATATTCAACCTGTAAATTGCTATACGTATGCTGGGCATTCAGCAAATCAATCAATCCGGTTTCTCCCCGTTGGTAAGCATAAGTTCTCGCCTCCAAAATTTTTGCAGCATCATCAACTAAACCTGTCTTATATTGATAAAGCTGCTTTTCAAGGGCTTTAAAGGCAAACCAGGCTTGAGTCACCTCACTGGTAATCTGAAGTTGTATATCTCTGAAAACAGTTTCTCGCTGGCTGACGGCATTGTTTGCAGCCTGCAATTCTCCCCTGTTTAAACCTGATAATTTCAGAGGAATAGTGATTCCTGCACTGTACGAATTAAATGCAGGAGCCGGAGCAATTTCATTCTTCACCACAGCGCTGTGGGCGTATCCGGCATTCAGGCTAAACTCAAATGCACGGCCAGCCTGGATGAGACGAACCTGCTTTTCCGAAATTTCCTTGTTTCGAATTGCAACCTGCAGGTCTGAACGTCGTTCGAGAGCGGATTGGATCAGCTTGGGAAGAATAAATTCCTTATGCTGAAGTGGAAAATCGTCGGATGGCAAAAGCAGCGTATCTGAAAATACCTTCCCCTGAAGTTGTGCGAGTTGGGTAAGCGAAGCCTGAAAATCAGCTTCTGCCTGATATACCTGATTTTTTTGCGACCGGGCTTCCAATGCCGTTTGCAGGGCATCAGTTGCATTAATTGCCCCGGCTTTCAAACGCAAACTATCAGCCTCTGCCAGTTTTCGAAGTCGATTGTAAATGTCTGTTTGCAGACGGAACAGGTTCTTTTGCCTGATTGCTGCAAAGTAACTGATGGTAGCCTCCGCACGCATATTTTGAAAATAAGCGTCCAAGGCCGACTGTGTAAGTTCTTTCTGGCTTCTGGCCAGTGAAACGTTGGCTCCTCGCTTGTTTCCCAGGCTGAAAGGATAACTGACCCCTGCATCGATTCCTTGTCCCATCAGCATGGTTTTATCTTCGTTGTTGGAGTAAGCAATTGAAATGTCCGGATCAGGAAATACCTTGGCGGCTTTAAGCTGTGCCTCAGCTATACTGACATTGAACTGTTCGGCAATGTAGCCCAGATTTCCTTTGTTTACCCTGATAAGATAGTCCGACAACGAAAGCGGGAGCTGTTTGTCCCCCTCTGTTGACTGTCCAAATAAATTCAGGACGGTAAGCAGGGAGATTATCGTAATTGATAGTGATTTCATCTGTAAACTCAATTTAAATTTCATCCGTCTGTTGATTGGATTCAAACCATTTTTCCATCATATAGTACAATGCAGGTAGTGCGTACAATGTTATGATAGTCCCAAATGCAAGGCCATAAACAATGACAGTAGCAAGTGGTCGTTGTACATCCGATCCAATATTGGTTGAGAGGGAAGCAGGGACAAGCCCAAGAATTGCCACTGTTGAAGTCATCAAAATTTGTCGAAACCGGTGTGAAGCGCCTTTGATAACAGCCCCTTTCAATGCTTCACCGCGTTCTCTCAATTGGTTGATGTGAGAAATCATCAAAACACCATTCATGATAAAAACACCAAACAAAGCAATGAAACCAACTGCTGACGATACGTTAAAGGTCATACCTGTAATGTTCAAAGCAAGCATTCCCCCAAAAACAGATAGTGGCAAAACTCCGATTTGAAGCCATGCCTGTCTAAAATTCCCGAAACTCCAGAAAAGCAGCAGAAACATCAGGGCCAGCGAAAGCGGAACAATCAGCGCCAATCGGGCATAAGCCCTTTTTTGGTTGTCAAACTGTCCACCCCATTGAATATGAAACTCATCGTGCTGATAGACTACATTTTTTTCAATGGCATTATTGGCTTCATGTATAAATGAGGCAACATCACCATCCCGCAGGTTTACCCTTACTGTAACAAATCGTTTGTTTTGCTCCCGGGTTATTATCCCGGCCCCTGTTGTCGTAGATATGTCAGCAATTTGAGAGAGGGCAATTTTTGCTCCAGTTTCGGAGGTAAGCAGTAAGGCCCCAATTTTTTCAGGAGTGTTGCGAAATTGATCGTTGTACCTGCATGTAACATCGTATACCTTATTTTCCATAAATACCTGTGAGGTGGCTTTTCCACCAATGGCGACTTCAATCAATTCTGATACATCTGAAACATTCAATCCATACAAGGCAATTTTGTCCCTATCTGCTTGAATTTGAAGCTGAGGCAAAGGAGGTTCCTGCTCGATGCTAACATCATCGGCTCCCTTTATATTTCGCACAATTTTAAGCACATTCTCCCCTATTTTGCGGGCTTCCAACTGGTTTTCACCATAGATTTTAATAGCAAGATCACTATGAGAACCGGCAATCTGATCCATTACCATATCTATAATAGGTTGCGAGAAACCTATCTCATAACCAGGGAGCTTTGCCATATCACCTGCAATTTCATCTATCAGTTCCGTTTTCCGTTTGCCATGCCGCCACTCCTTATATGGCTTCAAACCTACCGCACATTCTACATGCGAGGCAGAGAATGGGTCAACACCCTCATCATCACGCCCAACCTGAGTCATCGCATAGGTAACTTCATCGAATTTCATTATGTGTTTTCTGAGGGTATCTGCCATTATTTTCGATTTCTCGACTGTAATACCCGGTGGCAACTGTACCTGCATCCAAATGGATCCCTCATCTAAAGATGGTAGAAAATCTTTTCCAACATGGTAAGACAACAAAACCGTTGAAACTCCGATAATTCCAAGCGGAATAAATACTTGCTTCGGTTTTTCGACAAGTTTGATGATAAACTGATGATAAAAGTGTGTTAATCTTTCGAGCCAGGGATTATGATAGGATTTTTGAGGTTTTCTGTAAAGCATATAGGCTAACCCTGGAATAAGAAGTAATGCAACAGCAAGAGCCCCTAAAATGGCATATCCAACCGTAAATGCCATTGGCGTAAACATTTTCTTCTCTATCCTTTCGAAGGTAAAAAGCGGCAGATAGGCCATTATAATGATTAACATAGAGAAAAAAATCGGCTTTCCAACTTCAGCACACCTTTTCACTATATTGTCAGCATGGAAAGGTTCCGATGGATTTTCTTCTCTTTTCCGCAAAACAGTCTCCATCATTACTATTGCCCCTTCCACAATGATTCCAAAATCAATTGCTCCCAGTGACAAAAGATTTGCCGGAATATTGGTAAGGTACATCAAAATAAACGCGATGAGCAGTGACAAAGGAATCGCAACCGCTATTACCAATGCCCCTCTCCAGCTTCCAAGAAAAATAATCAAGACAGCAAATACAAGCAATACACCAAAAAGAAGCGTGTGGGATACAGTATTTAAGGTAGCATTCACCAACTGCGTTCTATCCATGTATATATGAACCTGTACTCCTTTGGGTAATATTTCGCTATTCAGTTCTTCTATAGCTTTGTGTACATTTTCGAGCACAACGCTAGGGTTCTCGTACCGGAGCAGTTGCACTATGCCTTCCACTCCATCACTATTTTCCCGGGTTCTGTCTGTAAATCCCATGACTCCCTTTCTCTCCAGATTGCCGTACTTAATCGTTCCCAAATCGTTTAGGTAAATAGGAAGGCCATTTGCCGTTTTAACAACAATCTTACCCAGATCATTCAGGTCCTTGATCAGGCCAATACCCCGAACAACATAGGTAAGATCGCCCAGGCCAATCATGCTTCCACCTGCATTGGAATTGTTTTTTTCAATCCGCTCGATTACTGTACTTAGGGAAACGTTATATTTTTCAAGCATTCTGGGATCAATCTCCACCTGAAACTGAGTCGTAATACCACCAAAGTTAGATACATCGGCTACGCCTGTGATCTGCTTGATCCGTGGTATAATCACCCATTTTTGCAAATCAGTAATTTCCCGAAGCGTATGGGTTTTACTTTCAATAATATAACGGCATACTTCACCTGTAGGGGATGTCAGCGGGTTTAAGCCAGGCTGCGCTCCAAACGGAAGAACAACACCATTGATCCTCTCTTGTACACGTTGCCTTGCCCAGTAGTCATCAACACCATCTTTAAATACCAGAATAATGGTTGAAATTCCAAACATATTTTTGCTGCGCATGGTTTGCAATCCAGGCATTCCATTGAGCTCTCTTTCCAGTGGGATTGTAATTTGCTGTTCAATCTCTTCAGATGCAAGTCCTGGCACCTGTGTGGCCACTTGTACGGTTACGTCGGCAATATCAGGATAGGCATCTACGGGTAATTGAAACCAGGAATATACCCCTATTGCTGCAACCAATGTAAAACAAGTTGCAATCAATAAACGCCGATGAATAAATAGTCTAAACAATTTTTCCATGATGTGATTGTATTAACGCAAATAAACTCCCCCCTCGGCAACAATGACATCTCCAGGTGAAACTCCGGTGTGAACTATGAAAATTTTTTCTCCATCAGAAGTGACAGTAACCTGTTTTCGGACAAATCTTCCCTCACCTGTTTTGACAAACAAATAACAATGATCTTCTTCCTGCAATACTGCCGTTGATGGGATCACCATGGCCGCTTTCAGATTTTGAGTAAATATGACAGTAGCAAACATTCCGGGTTTTAACATTTTTCCCTGGTTCGCGCACTCAACATACACCTCAACCGAACGGGTTTGTTCATCCATCATATTTCCAATGTAGTTAATAAACCCATATACGGGCTGATCCGGATTTGCCTCGGTTAAAGCCAGAACTTCATCTTGTTCGTTAAGAATTCCTATGTTTTTCTCTTTAACGTGAGCTACAACAAATACCTTACTTAAATCAGCTACTGTAACAACAGGATCAGCATCAACTTTCAGGTATTGACCTACTGTAAGGTTATTTCGTACAATCTCACCTGATATGGGTGAACGTACGATTAACGGATTAACCATGCTTATTTCATCGGGTTTGACATTAAAAATTTTCAGAGACTCTTCCAGTTTCTCATATTCATTTATGGCAATCTGACAGGCTGTTTCTGCTTCGTCAAAATCTTTTTTTGAACCAACCCTATTATCAAGCAGATCTTTTTGGCGAAGAAAGTTGTTGGTTGCCAATCGTTTTTCCTGATTGGCTTGCACAAACAATTTGACTAATTCAAAATACTGGGGTGCGTTAATCTCAAATATTGGCGTGCCTACGGAAACTTTTTGACCTAGTTTTACAAATGATTTCACGATACGCCCTTCGAATGGTGAAGATATTTCAGCCAAACAACCCGAAAGGGTTTTTACGGTACCGGTTGTCATACATTGTATTTTATACGCTTGTTTTTTAACGGTATACAAATTAATCTTTGAAAATAACGGAGAGTTTTCAGATACGACAATAGTATCTCCCAATATTTTTATTCTACCATCCTGTTTATCATCGCTTTTCTGTTTGCCCAGATTGCATGAGACAGAAATAATTAAGATATAACTTAATAATGTCAGCCTAACCATCATAATGTGTTTATTTAAAAAAAATTAGAAATTTGAGCTTATAGAAATTGTTACTCCTTAATTAACAATTGAAAAATAAATAATTCATTAGCTAAACAGAGAATGACAATAGCACACGATGAGGCGGTATCTCACCTGCTCAATTTGTGTTGAGATAAAATTCAAGATAAAATGCTTTTCCTGCTTGTCTATTCAATGTTCAACCTATGGGAGGTGCACGGCTGATTCCAAAAGAGCAACTTTCTTTTATAGGAGCAACAGACTGAATAACAGGCACAATTGCAACAACACCTAAGATAAAAAGGAATACCTGGAATTGTTCGAATGAATCCAGATTAAGACGTGTAATCAGATCCAAAAAAAACGCAATAGACGGAAGATGTTTGTGGGACTGAAATGGTGAGTGAGAGCCTTTATCAGGTGTATATGGATGTACGTGTGTAATAATCTGTCCTCCCACAAGCTGATGCGAGTGAGTATTCATTGCCTGATTCGAAAAAAGCCAGCCAAATGAAATCAACAGAAGATATACAACATATTTTTTAAAACGGTCCTGCAAAGCATCAAATTTACAAAGATTTATTTCTACGACTAATCCGCTCGTAACTTCAACATATTTAACGCAACATCAAACGTAAAAGTTCCATAACAACCACAAGTATATCTCATTTTACATGAATTAAAACTCATTGTTCAATCTTGTTCAATTTGTGAAAATGATTTGAACAATCACTTTGACACCTTCGTGGTGAAAATTAAAATTTACCACGAAGGTGTCAAAGGAATACACAACTGCAAAAAAAGGAAATATCAGCTAGGAATATTTATCTTCAACCGCTCAATTCAAACCCCGTTTTTTTAGCAATGGTTCAATTCCAGGTGTTTTACCTCTAAAATTTACGTAGAGTTTCATGGCCTCTTCTGTACCACCCCGTTCCAAAATATTTTTACGGAAAGCGGTGGCAACCTCCTGGTCGAATATATTTCCTTTTTCCAGATAGGCCTCAAAAGCATCACAATCCAACACTGCTGCCCAGATATAGCTGTAATATCCGCTCGAATACCCTCCGGGGAACGCGTGGTTGAAGTAGGTTGAACGGTAACGTGGAATTATTTCAGGAATCAGACCGGCTCTCTCCATGGAGTTTTTTTCAAATTTTTCAACATCAATATCTACTGCTTTGGTAACGGTTGAATAATCCATGTCGAGAATGGCGGCAGCCAGAAATTCTGTTGTAACAAATCCCTGGTTGAATTTCCCTGCTTTGATAATTTTGTCCACCAAGGTTTGGGGAATCACCTCACCCGTCTTGTAATGTTTTGCGAACATTTTAAGCACTTCCGGCTCGACTGCCCAATGTTCCATCACTTGTGAAGGCAACTCAACGAAATCGCGGGATACAGAAGTTCCTGAGAGGGTTCTATAACGACATTTAGAAAGCAGTCCGTGCAGACCATGGCCAAACTCATGAAACAGGGTCTCCACTTCATCAAAGCTCAACAGAGCGGGCTTATCACCTGTGGGTTTAGAGAAATTGAAGGTATTGGAAACAACGGGCCTAACATCTGCCTCTCCTTTATAATGATATTGGTCCCTGTAATTGTTCATCCAGGCTCCACCTTTTTTGGAAGCACGGGGGAAGAAGTCCATATATAGAATCCCTACCAGTGAACTATCCCGATCTTTAACTTCAAAAACCTGACATTCAGGATGATAAAGCGGCATATTTTGTATTTGCCTGAACGTAAGCCCGTACAGTTTGTTGGCAACTGCAAATGCACCTTCCCGTACAGTGTTTAATTCGAAATAGGGCCTTACCTGCTCTTCGTCGAGGTCGTATTTTTCCTTTCTGACCTTTTCAGCGTAATACCACCAATCCCAGCTTGCCAGCTTAAATTTGCCGCCCTCCCGATCAATCATGGATTGAATGTCCTTGGCCTCTTCTTTTGCACGCTTCAATCCCGGTGTCCAGACTTTCCCAATCAGATCATATACATTTTTGGCATTCTTGGCCATACAATCATCCAGGACATATGCAGCCCAGGTTTCAAAACCCAGCATATTAGCTTTTTGCAGGCGAAGATTGACAATTTTGCTGATGATATTTTTATTGTCAAATTCATTGTTATTGTTGCTTCGATTGTACATGGCCTTGTACAATTTCTCCCTGAGATCTCGCTTATCTGAACAGGTTAAAAATGGAATCCAACTTGGTTTTTGTAATGTGAAAACCCATTTTCCCTCCATATTATTTGCTTTGGCATCATCAGCCGCACCTGCGACTACTGATTCAGGCAGACCTGCCAAATCCGCTTTCTTGTCAATCACCAGTTTGAAGTTGTTGGTTTCTGCAAGCATGTTGTTGCCAAATTTCAACTCCAAAAGTGATAGTTCGGTATTGATTTTTTTGAATTCTTCCTTTTGGTCGGCGGCCAGATTTGCTCCTCCACGAACAAATCGTTTGTAAATCTCCTCTAAAAGCCGGCTTTGCTCCCCGTCAAGATTTAACTTATTCGCCTGATCTTCTACAACTTTGACCTTTGCAAAAAGCTTCTCATTCAGAAAAATTTCATCTGTATGCTGCGAAAGCAATGGAGCAACCTCCTCCGCTATCTTATCGATCGAATCGTTGGTATTGGCCTCCTTCACATTGAAAAATAGGGTTGAAACCCTGCTCAAAAGTTCACCGCTTCGATCCAGGGCGACGATGGTGTTGTCAAAATCCGGCGTGGCCGCATTGTTGATTATTTGATTTATATCCCGGTTGTGCTGTATGATACCCTCCTTGAATGCCGGAAGATAGTGCCTGTTCTCAATTTTGTCAAAAGGTGGCACCCCGAAAGGCGCACTGTATGTTTCAAAAAATGGGTTCATCTCTTTCTTTGCTTTCTTTTCGTTGACACATGAGGCCATCACTACCGTGAAAGCCATGAATAACAATACATTTTTCATGTTAAATTTGTTAGCTTATCTTATTGATAAATAATATCTTAAAATAGAGTTGCGCATCCAAAAATATCCCTGGATATTTTGAAGCACAAACATATAAAATCTGACCATAAAATGAACTGATTTTGAATAGGTTTAAAAATATTCATAATCGTAAAATGATGCCGGTTAAATTTATATTTTTGGATAGTCGGAAGAGTCCGATTCACTTTCCATAATCAATCAAACCAACTAACATGAGAACAGTATTCTTTTCGTTTATTTTTGCGATATTTCTTTTCTCTTGTGCGGAAAGACCCGTACCGTCAACCATCAATCCACAAGCATTCAGCAAATTAATTGACGGCCAACAGGTAATGTTGTACACCTTAAAGAATCAAAAGGGAATGGAAATTACAGTAAGCAATTGGGGAGGGCGAATCATATCGTGGTTGGTTCCTGACAAAAAGGGGAATATGGAAGATGTCGTTTTAGGCTATGATAGTATTAATGGCTATCTCAATGCAAAAGAAAGCTATTTTGGTGCAGCTATTGGAAGATATGGGAACAGAATTGCTAAAGGAGAATTTTCCATTGGGGATATTAAATACAAACTGGCCCAAAATAATGGCGTTAACAGCCTGCATGGCGGTGTTAACGGATTTTCAGGGAAGATGTGGGATGTCGTTCAAAAAAGTGATGGTGAATTGAACCTGAAGCTTGTTTCCCCGGATATGGACGAGGGTTTTCCGGGTGAGTTAATCGTTTCCATGATCTATCGTCTGACCAACAAGAACGAATTGATAATCCAATATGAAGCAAAAAGTGATAAACCCACCATCATCAACCTTACAAACCACAGTTATTTCAACCTGCACGGAGCTGGAAACGGAACCATACTTGATCATCAACTTACCCTCAATGCCGATTTTTTTACACCCATTGATTCTACATTGATCCCTACCGGGGAAATTAGAACCGTAAACGATACCCCTTTTGATTTCAGAAAACCAACACTGATTGGTTCAAGGATAAACAGTGATGATCAGCAAATTCGATTCGGGCTGGGTTACGATATCAATTTTGTGTTGAATAAAAATCCTGACCAAATAGTCTCACTTGCTGCATCCGTGTTCGAACCCGAAAGCGGTCGTTTGCTGGAGGTATTTACCGATCAACCTGGCATTCAATTTTATACCGGTAATTTTCTCAATGGAGAATATCCTGGTAAAAAAGGAAAATACTATGGATATAGAACTGGATTTTGTCTTGAAACACAGCACTTTCCAGACTCACCCAATCAACCAAAATTCCCTTCGGTCCAACTCGATCCTGATCAGGTATATAGCCATACCTGTATTTATAAGTTTTCAGTGAATAATTAATGAGCTTCCCGTACCAGGTCTTTTACGTCGAAGTAGATGGAATGAATGGAGTCGTTCGAATTGTGTAACTCATTTCTTATCTTTCTGAACTGATCCTCTACCAGAGATGCAGAAACCTTGTTCTCGAGGTCAACCCCTATCACCAGCATGAATTTGCCTTTGCCCATCATCATGGCTGAAATGTAATTGACTTGATGGATTACTGAGTTTGCCATAACAGTTTGCTCAAACTCCCTGCGCAACTCTTTGGAAATATTCTCACCCACAATCAATTTCCGAAGCTCATTGATCATGAAAAGGGAGATAGTGACAAGGAGTATTCCTACAAGAATGGATCCAATGGCATCAAAAACTGGATGAACGAACCAGGCCAGGGCAGTGGAAATCAATACAAGTGTTAAGCCAATCAAGGCAGCCGAGTCTTCCAGTAAAATTACAAACAGATTGGTATCAGTGGATTCCTTTAGAGCCTTATAGATTCCTATACCTTTGTTTGTGTTTTTGAAGGCGGTGTAAGCAACATGAAATGATTTCCCTTCTAGCAGTATGGATACGATTAGCACGATAAATGACCAACTGATATTTTGCAAATCCACAGGATTAAATAGCTTATGAACCCCTTCGTAGATTGAGAAGGCAGCCCCAACAAAGAAAAGCAATACGGCAACCAGGAATCCCCAAAAATATTCCTCTTTCCCATACCCGAAGGGGTGTTGTTCTGTAGCAGGCTTTGCAGATCTTTTGTTTCCTATAAGCAAAAAAACCTGGTTTCCGCAATCTGCGAACGAGTGAATGGACTCAGCTAGCATCCCGGCGCTGTGGGTCACAGCAGAGACTATGAATTTGATAATAGTAATCAAAATATTGCTCCCAAGGGCAAAAACTACCGCTTTTACTGAACCGCTGTGTCCCGACATACTTGAAGGTTTATGCGATCAAAAATAGTAGTTTTTAGCCAAACGAAGAGAACGAAAGATTAATCTGTTTCCCTCTACCTCAAAGATTTTGACCATATCTATCTTCTTGGATTTGGAAAAGCTTCTGCGGCCATGGCGGAAAGCATGGAAGAGCTATTGGGTGAAAGGGTATCCGGAGGGTTGTTAAAGACTGGACCGACATACACCAATGTTATGGATATCAGGATTGTGCTGATCGACACATGAGTATCTTTCAATGCGTTATCTTAATTTCTACCTGAACATTCCGGCAATTTCCCTTTTTGTTGCCAAAGGATCTGCATCGAGCGCGAAAATTTTCTCAGGAGCCTGGTAATTGATGTTGTTCTCCTTTTTAAATTTCTCCAGTCCACCTCCGGTAATGTTGAGCATGATTACCCCATTCTTTTCGACCAGATTCTCCTCAACTGCCTTGATCAGCGAAGCAACCGCTACTGCTGCCGCTGGTTCAACATCATTGCCTTCATATTTTAGAAACAGTTCTGCAGCCTTTCCTGCCTCTTGGTTCGTTGCGGCCAAAATGGTTCCACCGGCATCCATTAAGGCATCATAAAGTCCACCTTTTAGCCCATAGGGGGGCTTTCTGTTCGATAGTACTTTTGCATTAATTTCAGTTACCTGTTTCCTTGCCATTCCATCATCAATGGGTAGCATGGCCGGCGAACGCAGGTCCCATGCCTCTTTGATGGGTAAAAAGGGGGCATTTTGCGATAACATCAACTTCATTTTGTTGGATCCAAACCTGCCGTCTTCAAGAAACCTTAAATTGGCCTCCCAGGCTGCAATGGCCCCTGTACCACTCCCAATGGCTTGAAAATAGTAGTCGGGAATCTTTCCAATTGTCGTTACAGCTGATAAAACAGTGGTGCCCATCCCATCCCTGCGGGCCACATTTTTGGCACCTCCTTCTGGATAAAAACCCTCCAGCTCCACAGCGAGATTAGAAAGATATATCGCATCAAAATAATCCCCTCCCGACTCACAGGCAATTATCCTGACACAGGGATCCAGTGGATGGTCAAACCACAAGGCCCCGATATTGTCTAACGGAATTGTCAGCAACAACGGAATTTTATTTTGTGAACAGACCCGTGCAAACGCTCTCGCCGTATTTCCGGCAGAGGCAACGACCATTGTGCCATTGGAGCTATTCTTTCTGGCACAGACAGAATAGGCCTCACACTCTTTAAAAGTACCTGATTTCATGAAGGCCCCCCGCTCCGGCCAATATCCGTTGAAGGTGATGTACAATTGATCCAATCCCAAAAGTTTTGACAAACCTTCACTCTTATAGGTAACAGGCGCACCGGAGCCTTCCAGCACGCGTTCGATCGGCAACCAGTCAGAAAATTTGTACAATCCCGGATTCCCGGCATGCACTTTCAATTGCCGGACATCGTAAATTGCACGTATCAAACTTGGCTGGTGAAGTTGCGGACATTGAAGTTCCCAATTCGTATCAGGATAACTCGCTCCACAACAAAGAGACTGCAGATGGTATTTCGTAGGAAGAAATTCTGTCATTGAATATAGGTTTGAAGCCATCAAAATTAATTCATTTGAATTGGCAGACAACATCCAATCGCCAAAAAGAAGGGCTTATACAAAAAAAAGCAGGGAGTATGAAAACCTCCCCGCTTTACCTAACCTAAACCTAACCTAAATAACCTTTCAAAGTGTGAAAGGGTACGTTAAATATTATTATTGATCAAATCAATTACAGAGCAATTATAATACATATTTGACATTTTTCCAAATTATTCTTCTGGTTTTTTTGTCAAAAAATGTTAAAACTATTTATTCTTTCATGTTGTGATAGACGTTCGTAACATCCTCGTCTTCATCAAATTTAGCAAGCAACTTTTCAATAACCGCCATTTGCTCCTCGTTAAGCTCTTTGGTTTCGGACGGAATTCGTTCAAAATCGGCGCTTACCAATTCGAAGTTATTCTCTTCAAGATACTTTTGTATGGGACCAAATGCTTCGAAATCGCCGTAAATAATTACGTTCTCATCCTCTTCGAAAATTTCCTGTACACCAAAATCAATCATCTCCAATTCCAGTTCTTCGATATCCAGTCCCACTTTACCGACAATTTTGAACTGACATTTTCGTTCGAACATGTAATCCACACATCCGGTAGTACCAAGCGATCCGTTCATTTTAGTAAAATAACTGCGCACATTGGCAACAGTCCGTGTCGGGTTATCTGTAGCTGTTTCAACCAATATGGCAATACCAAAGGGTCCATAACCTTCATAAACGACCTCCTTGTAATCTGCCTGGTCTTTTGAGGTCGCTTTTTTTATGGCACGCTCTACATTCTCCTTGGGCATACTGGCAGCTTTGGCATTCTGCATGAGTACCCTTAGACGAGAGTTAGAAACTGGATCAGGTCCTCCTGATTTGATACAAATGGCAATCTCCTTTCCAATTCTCGTAAATGTTTTGGCCATAGCGCCCCAACGTTTCATCTTTCTGGCCTTACGGTATTCAAATGCGCGTCCCATAGTTTGAAAACAATTTTAATTTCGGTGTGCAAATTTAATGGATTTTGACAAAAACTGATCAATACCCTGAGGAATGTTTTAAAAGGACAGAATTATCGTACAATTGAACAGTCCATTCGCTAAAAAATTGAACATAACCAACTTTTTACGAGAGTACATTCATGAAATATCAAATTACAGATTAAAAATTATTAATAATCAGATTTAGTGTAATTTATGATATATTCTATGATTATTCTGAGGTTTTTGAGGTTTTTATCCACTTACCCCCAGGAAAAAGTAGGATCCCATTAAGACAAAATGCACCCAGAATAATCAGGTTACCAATTTTGCTGTCTGAAAAGATCCCAGTAATCTTACCCGCCAAAGCAACCATTCCTCCCAATATCATGGCCATATTGCTGCGCAGACGGTTGTTTCTGAAACCTAACAATCCGGCTAAGACCGGAATAATAAAAGCTCCTGAAAAAAAAGTTAGGGCCATAAGAAGGGATTGAACGATTGAGGTTACCCGAAGTGAAAGTAGAATGCTTAACAAACCAAGCAGTAGCATGATCAATTTGGTCTGTCTCAACGAAACTGGTGTATCAAGATCTTTATGAATGGTATTTGCCACGATCACTGAAGAGGTTAATAATGTTGTGGAAGCCGAAGACATGATAGCTGAAAGAATGGCCGCTACCAGCACTCCTATTCCCCAGTCGGGCAAAATAAAGCTGAGAACAGAAATCAGAGAGGAACCTTGTTTAAAATCGAACCCAGGAAATTGATGGGCAGCAAACACGCCCAGATAGGTAATCATAAAGGCAAATGGAATCAGGATCAGTGCCGTTAATAATACACTTCTGCGGGCAACCTTTTCATTTTCTGCACAAAACAGCCTCGTATATATATCCGGCCCAACCAGAAAGGTGGTGGAGTAAGTTAAAAACAGCACAAAGAGATCCATGGGACGAAAGGCATTGTTGAATGGAAATTTGAGTTGCGTCAAATCACCCGGCTTAACCGGCGCCAGGAAGAAAAGATAACATGCAATCGCCAGCACGCCTAAAATGATGATGAAGGATTGTACCAGATCTGTTTTTATGACCGATACCTGCCCCCCAACAGCGGTATAAAAGATGAACAAAATACCAATTCCCCATACAGAGCTTTCGTATGGCAATCCAAAAAAACTGTTCATCACCTTGGCGCCTCCGATTATTTGGGCTGCAATAACCCCAATCCAGGCAACCGGAATGACCAATGAGGCAATAATTTTGGCCTCTTTCCCATATTGGTCCCCAATCAACTGAGGCAAGGTATATTTTCCCTGCCGCTTTACAATGGGAGCGACCAAAACCAATAGCAAGAGTCCTAAAGCGGCGGACAACATCAGCCAGGCAGCCGCCCAACCCTGTGAAAATGCCAGATCGCTGCTGCCCAAAATAGCGGTACTGCCAATGATGGTGGCCAACAAAGACCCTGTTATTTGCCACACATTTCCCTTGTTACCCGCTACCATGTAATCTCCGGAAGTCCGGATCTTCCTTGAAGAATAGATTCCTATTCCGATCATTGCAAGGATGTAGAGGAGGAGGATGAAATATTTAAACACAGATATAAGTTATGAGTTATGAGTTATGAGACATGAGTTATGAGTTATGAGACATGAGAGATGAGATATGAGTGGGGAGTGAGGTGGTTAATGAGTTGGAAGGGACATGGATACAGCGTTTCCATAACCTTTGATCTTTATAGAATCCTTCACGAGTGAGACCAGGGCAAAGCTATTGGATTCAGGGAAATTTCCTTCAACCATTCCCTTCAAAGTATAATAATGGATTCCGTTGATCATTTCGTATCCGCCTTTGTGGTCGTGGCCATGAAAAACGCACTTGACTTTTTTACTCTTTTCCAGGATATTTCTCACGGTTTCAGCATTCTTAATGGTCACTTTTGAATTTCCGTACAACAATTGATGGGCAAATAAAATCACCGGCATCCGGGAACCATTTAACTCATTTTCAAGCCATTTCAACTCTTTTTCAGGTACATTTGCATCACTCCAGTCGAAATGTCCATGATCATACGGGGCACCTGTAGAATCAAAACAAGCATCCAAAACAACAAAGGTATAGCCTCCCTTGCGAAAAGAATAGTAGGTTCTTTGCTGACTTATATGACTGTTTTTTGCAATGGAATAGAACTGATTTTTGGAGATGCAATCTTCATCATGGTTACCGAGAACATGGTACCGATCTCCGCGAAAGTGGGAAAAAGCAGTTTCAATTTTTTCCAAAAAACCAAGTACCGCCTTGCTGTCCAGGGGTATTGGCATATCCTTGAAATCCCCCAATTCGATCATAAAGGCAACTTTTTTCTGATTCATGGAGTCGATGCATTGGGCCATTTTATCCAGAGACTGGTTGTATTTTCTCGTTCCATTCTCTTTTATAGCAGCGTAATGGACATCCGTTAACATACCAAATGAGACATTTTGAGCAGATAGGCCATTGCCTGACAGGAAAATTATGAGAACTACCAGAAACAATTTTATACTATTCACTTTACACGATATTAAATGTTGGATAAAAGTAATCATCTTGACAGTTTTTGAAAATTGTTTCTTTTACCTATTATTTCCAAACAAAAGAGTTTGTTTCAAACTGTGATATTTATTAGGATTTGTCGCATCAAAAATCATTTACTTTGTCTAAAAATCGCAACATAATATGAAATGCCCATCCCGACATGTCGGGACAAACCGAATCCGGCGGCTGGCGGATGGGTATTCCATCTGGCCGTTTAAAAACAAAATATAAACAAATGAAATGAGCATGATTGTAAATCACGAATCGGTGTGAATATAAACAACATGCGAATTCCATGTGGCAATTAAAAAACAAATTATATACACATGAAAGCTATAAGGAAAAGTCTGCCACAAAAGGGCTTATGGATGGAAGATGTTCCTGTTCCGGAACCGGGAGTCAACGAAGTACTGATAAAGATCAGCAAAACTGCTATTTGCGGAACCGATCTTCATATATACATGTGGGATGCGTGGGCCCAAAAAACCATCAAAACACCGATGACCATCGGTCATGAGTACGTTGGAAAAGTCGTAAAAATTGGTGCAGAAGTCACCAAAGTCAGTATTGGCGAGCGGGTTACCGTGGAAGGACATATCGCTTGCGGGTTCTGCCGAAACTGTCGCAGGGGCCGAAAACACATTTGCGACCATACTGTTGGAATAGGCGTGAACCGCGATGGCGGATTTGCCGAATATGTTGCTGTACCTGCCGAAAATGTGCTGCACATCGACTCCAGGATACCCGACGAAATTGTCTCCATCATGGATCCGCTTGGAAATGCCACACACACCGCCCTCTCCTTCCCACTGATTGGAGAGGATGTGCTGGTAACGGGCGCCGGCGGACCGATTGGCTGTATGGCCATTGCAATCTGCAAATTTGTTGGTGCCAGGAGCGTCGTTGGATCGGAGGTAAGTGAATACCGAAGGGAACTGGCCAGAAAAATGGGGGCCTCGCTCGTGATTGACCCTTTAAAAGAGGATTTGCATGATGCCATGAAAGCCGTGGGCATGGTAGCCGGTTTTGATATTGGCCTGGAGGTCTCAGGCTCGCCGGTTGCCTTCGATACCATGATCAAATCGATGTACAACGGAGGCAAAATCTCTTTGCTTGGGATATTGCCGGATACTACTCAAATCGAATGGGACAAAGTAATATTCAAAGGTTTGACTCTGAAAGGCATTTATGGCCGTGAAATGTATGAGACCTGGTACAAAATGGAGAAAATGTTATTGTCGGGTTTGAACATTTCACCAGTTATTACACACCGTTTCCATTACACCGAATTTCAGAAAGCATTTGAAATTATGGAAGAAGGCAATTGCGGAAAAATTATTTTGGATTGGGAAAGTTGAAAGTTGAAAGTGGAAAGTGGAGAGTGCAGAAAGCGAAAAGTCTTTGTCATAGCGGTCAGTAAAGCAGACGGCAATGAAAAAACTAAGAACAACATTCGAAATTGTACTGAATGTGTTAATTGTCCTGACTGTCCTTCGAATAAAAAGAAAATTTATTTACCAATAAATTTTCATGCGATATATTCCTTTTCGGTCTGCAACATTTTTATACTTTTGCGGTTCATGTGATAATAATCTGCTTTTTTAATGGTCACATGGATTTGACTGCGTCGATCTTCGATTCGCATGATGTGAATCATCATTCTGATTGTTGTATTTAGTATCATGCTCAATTCACCAGCCACTTTAGCTCAGTTGGTAGAGCAGCTCATTCGTAATGAGCAGGTCGTGGGTTCGAGTCCCATGAGTGGCTCAGGAGTTCAAACAATTGCAAATAAAAGAGTTACATCGTTATCAACAACGTTTGTAACTCTTTTTTTAATTAATCTTACTTCCTTGCATGAACCCCGATGAATAACCATAATTAAAATTGACAACCGGATCCAACCATTTGGAACTCCAAGAGCTTGCGTTTTGATCCACTCCGCCTACGATTGATTTTAAATCAGGAGAGAAATAAAGATGAAAATCAGGATTACTGGGATCGGGTACATACTTAATCTCTTCAAAATATCCGAAGTGCTTGCTGTGAGGAAGATGCAAACTAACCCCATCAAAGCATGGTCTGAGCCCACTGATAGATGATATTAAATTACTGAACACAAAGGATCGGTTCACATTAAAAGAATGTGGCATAGAATTATTCGCTTCTGCATCATTAAGATATGAATCCCACCAAGCATCATTTCCGCTCCAGGTCAGGGTGGCAGTCACGGTTCCGTTTATCCAATCAATGGTCATTAAATTGAGTGTCCACGTTCCATTGATTGGTGTCGTTTTCTTTGGACCGGAGCTTACTCCCGACCATGTTCCTTTCCATGTGCCGATTAGTTTTTGAACTTCTGTGGCAAAGTCCAGGACGTGCACTGAAACAACATTTTTTTTATAATTCGAAGCACCCGGAGTGTTGATCGTTAACACAAGTGTGGATCCAAAACCCTCGCCAAGACCTCCCAAACCGGTTCTCGTAAAATTAGGGTCCACAGTAATATTAATTGTCGCATATTCGCCCGACTTCAACGATCCGACTCCGTTGGTATAATCAAGAAATCCCCCTAGCGCACCAATATCGTCAATGGAGTAATTTAACGAAGTTCCCACCGGACCTTCATTGACAATGACAAATGAGACCGAACAATTGTAAGGGAGTAAAATTGTGTGTAAATGCAGGGGATTTTTGGTGCCATTCAATTCTGCACGATCAGCTGCCGGAAGGTTCATCATAATAGACGAAGCATAAATAGCCACAACGGGTATATGACCATCAGGTTCAGGTTGTTTTTCACCCTCCGATGATTTATCACAAGCTATTTGCGAAAAGAACACAATAACTACAAGGAACAGAAAAAATCGCACTGGTCGCATCATGGTTTCCGAATATTAATGCTTTATCAAAAACCGATTCAATTGTCACAATTATTACAAGATAGGCATAATTATTGTAACATTAAGGTTTTTAGGAATATAAATAAAAATATTCGGTCACATGAGTGCCATGTTTCAAAATGCATTTGCTGCGCTTATTACATGAAGTCCAAAATACCGGACAACTAACTGCTTAATCGAAATTTCCGTTGCTGACAAAGGCAATCTTCTTGCTATCGGGCGACCAATTGGGAACATTCATGGTTCCCTGTCCGCCGTAGAGGTATCCAATTACTTTTACAGCTCCTCCCTCAATGGGCATCAACCTCAAATAAACCCTTTGGTAAAACGGATGTTTGTCGGTCGGTACCTCTTTGGGAAATGTGATGAATACCAACCATTTGTTATCCGGAGAAACATGCGGAAACCAGTTGTTCAGATCATCAAACGTAAGTTGGATTTGGTTTTTTCCATCGGGTGTCCAGTTGGGCGCTTGCAGGGAAGTTGCTGATGAGGCTACCGTTTCGCGATGCCCGGTGCCCACATCCATCACCTCCAGAAGACTTCCCAGGTAACTTTTGTATTGGACCAATTCGGCAGGAGCAGGCTTGAAAGCCAGGGTATTGGAGAATTCAACTTCCTCAGAAAACTTGTTGTGGGAACAAATAAACAGACCGGCCATCAGGTTTGCCCCAAGATCTATGCTGTCTATCTTTTGAACCAAATATAACTCTCCAAAATGGGCCACAGACATGGTATAGCAGTTTCCCTTTTTCTCCAATTGCAATACATCCGGTGCTGAAATGGTAAATTTGACCTCTTTCATTGTTTCGCCGGGTTTGCCGCGGTATTAAAGAGAGGTCAAACCGTCTCCATGAATGGTACAAGCTACGACCGGCGAATTGGAGGCGGCCGAACTTCTGATCATCAGACCTGTTTTGCGGTGAAGTTCGTGACCCTGACCGATGAAACGGACCCTGGTTTGCAGGATAAAATCACCGCTCATCCTTTTCGACAGTAAGGAAAAACTGTCTGACCCAAACCAGATGTTTGAGCCTGAAGCCGAGATCCGATAGGTTTGTGCAGGCTCGGAATAGTTTGCCGAGTCTGACTTTTCGTTGGCTAGCCCAAGCACGCCAAGGTAGAGCAGCTTAGCCGCGTCTTCCATGATTTCCGGTGTAAGGGCATCTGTCGTATCAAGTGGGTGATGGTAATAAACAGTTTTAACGGTCCCCGAAGTATACAGATGGATTACTTTGTATCCGGCCTTCTCGAAAATGGCTCCATCAGTGCGTGGCCGTCCGTAATTGACGCGAGCCTCCGTCGCCGTGAAGTTGCGATGAATATATTTTTCGTTGACATCCGAAAAATGGGTCAGAATTGTTGGGAAAGTCTTGCCATTGGCCATAGATAAGCCGGTACCATTTCCCACCATGTCGAGGTTGATCATACAAACCACCTTCTCTTTGGGCCACAGATGACTTTCAACGAACGTTTTGGATCCGTATAGTCCACACTCCTCCCCTCCAAAAAAGATGAAAATAATGGTTCGTGCCGGCTTCACCGGCGAGGCAGCCAAAGCCCTGGCAGCGGCCAGAATATCAACGGACCCTGAAGCATTGTCGAGCGCACCAGGGAAGAGCGTCCCAGGACTCCCTACCGCGTCAAGATGGGCACCCAAGATGATGGCTTCCTCTTTCAGTTTGGGATCTGAACCTTCAATAATTCCAACCACATTGCAAGAGCGGCTATCCGGGAAATAGGATGTAGAGGCCGAAATTTGCACCTTTTTATTTAACGCAAAGGAGTTTGGTTGAACCAGTTTGGCAATATTGTTCCTTGTTTCAACGTATTGATGGCCGGTTCCGGCAAAAAAATCAATTGCGACGGAATCCCCAACATGTGCATAGACAAACCCCTTCAGAAAAGAGGTGTTGGGATTTGCTATCTTGCTGACATACAATAGACCCTTTGCTCCGAGCTCCCGGGCATGTTGAAACTTGTAACGGTGATAACTGTAATCAGTATGATATGTGCTCCTAAAGAGGCAGCCTTTTGTCTAATCTTTCTATCAATTTTAGTTTCCGCCTTTTTTGCCGAAGTGTATATTCCAATGTTTGGTGAGGTTTCATTAAGATCTCCTTTTTTAATTAATCCTTCAATATCAGATGCCTGCGTTGTTAATTTTACCTTTTCCCAATCATCTTCTCCACGAATCAAAACTTTCTCACTTAGTTTCTCTTTTCTGCCACTTGCATATTTGATCTCTTCAATAAGATTCTTTGATATTGAAATTGTCATGGTTTCACCTGGCCATGAAAATGTGACACTTTTTTCACTCATACTTATAATTTTCACAGCAATGCTCTCTCTACTCATTTTTGTGATCGTGTCATTACTGGCTGATTGCGCATTGACATTTGTAATTGAAAGCCCAAGCAAAGGAGTTAAGAATAAAAAAATTTGAAATTTATTAAACATTATTTTCATTTTTAGATTTCCTACTCTTAAGGTTTTTCGGTTACGCCCCGTTTCTAAAGTGGTTTCTGGACTCCACTATATTTTATTCATTTTTAAAATGGCACATAATATGTACGATTGATTACCACACTTCTTAATATTTGGATATCCTAAATATTTTATTTTGAAAAACAGAAATCTCATTTTTTGATAAAAAATTCTGATGATTTGTGTCTGATTTAATCTGATAAAAAAAAGTTTCAAACGATAATTAAGCCTATTTCTGTTTTTGGGATTTATGATCCCACCGTTCACATTGTAAACCGGGTGTCGGTTTGTAATATTTTTGTTAGTATCGATCTTTACTAGGGTGTAATTGTCTCGAGTATAGTAATCAGCAAAATCAATAAATGAAACATTCATTCCCAATTTATTAGATATATATTTCATAGATTCTTCGCTCAACCACCACAAATGGATTGGAGGCAAATCAGACACCCAAATCGTATCAGAAGGATAAAATGATTTATTTGGGGTAGTCAATATTATTTGACCATCAGGTTGAAGCAATTTTGAAAGAGCTAATATAAATTGAGTTATATTTTCAACATGTTCAATTACTTCCGTTAAAATCACTATATCAAATAAACCCGAATTTTCAACAGAATATTTGAATAAGTCACCAGCAATATAATAATCACCAAATCGCTGTCTCGCCATATTCACAGCTGTTTCAGAAATATCTAAGCCAACTATATTAAAACCAGCTTTTCTAAAAGAATATGTTAAATAACCTAATCCATTACCTATTTCGACAATCCTCGGATTATTGTTAACTCTTGCAAATTCAGAAACCACTTTTTGAACTGCCCAGTATGTATTTTCTTCTTCTGCAAGATAATTTAAGGGATTTTTTACCCTTTTTACTTCATCCATGAATTTCCAATATCGGTGGTAACCCGGAACTGAAATACCATTTTGATAAATCAATTCATAAATTGAATTTGCATCACAACGTGGTAAGGAATAAGAAGTATTGCAATTTTGACAATAATAGATTTCAAATGTTTGAGGTTCTTGATATCCCGGAAATTTTGAACACATTAATTCAACACGACTTTCGCACAAATGACAAAACTCAATTTCTTTGACTTTATTCATAGTAATTTTATTGTAATTCAATCTTGTACAAATGTGACGGAGCACAACATTTTCCGAAATATTAAGTATTGCAGCATCTCCGACTTTTCAAATTGGCATAAGACTTCATAAATATTACTTATACTCTGAATTTCAACAATTAAACAATGCTATTGGCTAACCATGAATAAGGGATCGACAATTAATATTTGACTATGAAGGAATTAAAGCATTTTCCCTTCAGTTGAAGAAGATTCGTAAAAGGGAAGGTTATACACAGGATCAACTTGCATTCGAGTCTGGAGTAACTTTGAGCCAAATAGCAAGAATCGAAACCGCAAGGATTAACCCAACCTTGAGCACTGTTTTCACCTTGGCTAGAACCCTGAATGTGCCTTTGACCGATTTATTTAGCTTCGAACTGGCCCCCAAAGAGAAATAACCTGATAGCTATTTGTCCATCAAGAACATAAATTTCCGGTTGATTATCTCCATGCACTATACTTCCGAAATGAATTTTGATTATTTGGAAGAAGATATTAATATTAATATCTTTGTCTTAGTTATGACTTACAAAATGAAGTGGTCAGAGCTAAAGAAAAAAGCAATCCAGAAAGGTTGGTATTTAGCCAGAAATGGGAAAGAGCATGATATTTATGCTCACCCAGACCGAAAGGATATACTTGTAATTGAAAGACATGAGTCGACGGAAGTTAGAAAAGGACTTTACTTTAAGTTGAAAAAACAGATTGGATTTTAATTTCAAAAAACATGAAAACAACAGCGCTAATTGAAAGAGGTGATGATGGTTCGTTCGGAATCTTTACCCCTTATTTGGAAAGCACCATTTTTGGTGAAGGGAAAACCGTAGCTGAAGCAAAAGAAGATTTTGTTAATTCTGTCAATGAGGTATCTGCATATTTTGACGAAACAGGTAATCAATCATTAAAAGACATTGAATTTGAGTACAAATTTGATATGGCTTCTTTTTTACAATACTATTCCAACATTTTATCTCTGGCAGGACTCGAGCGTTTAACAGGCATCAACCAGGGCCAATTGAGCCACTATGTTACTGGAAGACGAAAACCAAGTCCTAAAACAGTGGAGAAAATTGAAAAATCATTACACAATTTTGCTAATGAAATAGGTCAGATTCAATTTGTTTGATCTTACTTGACACAATGCGAATCGCCATTTTGAAGTGTTCTCAATTTTTAATTAATTTTTCGGGAAATATCTCTTATGATAGCAGTAAATGGAATTTATGAGATGGGATTGTACGACTGGAGTTACGAATTCGAGCGGGAAGATCTGTCAAAGTAATTGTTACTTTTTTAGATGAGGATTTGCAAAATGATACTAATAAATTACCCTTTTAAGTCGGATTTGTCATTTGCCATTACTGCTGAAAATTTGATTCGCACATTGATCAATCTCGAAGGGTTAAAAACTGCATTATATAATTTGTATAAAGTATTGAAAAAGATAATAATGATGAAAATAATTCAAAATCATCTCCTGCCTGCTACTTCACTGTGACATTGAGCAGGGACATTACGTTTAGGTTGTTGGTTTGTATAAAGTTGGGATGAAAGCCAAATGCCGTCGTCAATTCCTGTTTGGTATCAGGCGTCCATAATTCGACAATCAATCCATTACTTTGAGCCCGGCTTACTTCATCCGAAGTAAGGGTTGGTTCTGCAAATATGCAGCTAACACCATCATATCCAAGGGCAATGGCATCATTAATCTGTTTAGGGAAGGTAACTTCTTTGATCAGGCAAACCTTGATCCCTGAAATTAATTTATGAATTTTGGTACAAAATGTGGCGTCATACACCTCCAGCATGATCTTTCCCGGAACCGCAACCGATGGAATAATTTTGGCCAGATTGTCGGCAAATTTGGAAAGGTAGAGCGCCTCCCCTCCTATTGCCGGTTTGTTCATGCTATCGGCAGGGAAATCCAGTTTAATGTGGAGTGACATGTAAAATGGGGTGCTTGCCTGATGCCAGTAATTGACTATTTCGCTCAACCTGTATATCCGATCCTGAGCTTTCGCGCTGCAAATCGTGAATTTTGCAATTTCTGTGTCAGTCGATAATATAATCGCCTTGTGTGCGATGGCATTGCATGAAGTTGGCGCGATATCAGAATCATGAAACACCCAGATCGTTCCGTCCAGGCTCATTTGTACATCGACTTCAATTCCGGTCATGGTTTTCAATCCGTTTTGGATTGCGGGAATGGTATTTTCGACGGTCGAAGGATTGACGGTACTGTTACCTCCACCCTTATGTCCCAGAAACTGAACGTCAGTTATCACCGGGGGAGTTGTAGTATTATCCTTTTTACATTGGCTTAAAAGAACCAAAATAGCTGATACCAGAATAAGATATTTAAACTTGAAAAGGGCCTTAACCATCATAATTTAATTTTGTAATTAGTTATTATTCAATTACAATCATTTCATGAATTTCTAATTTCGAAATAGAGCAGTTTAATTTTCCCTCCCTGAAAGTATAGGTTAATGGTCTATTTTCTGGTTGCAAAGTTACTTTTTTCGGTCTGTTTTTCATCTCTACAGTGATTTCCAGAGGGCCCACCGGAGGAATTTCATCGAAGACCAGCGCTTTATCGCTGTCGTGGGGACCGGCTGCATTGACAAGATTTACAATCAGGGCTCCGGCCTTTCTGTTAAGCGTTACATCCACATTGTGTGAGCCGGTAACGGTTACCAAAGGCTGAGGAAAGATCTCTTTCACAAGCGATGCTAAAAAATCACGCAATACGGGGGATGAGCGAATGGCACTCGCCTTTCCCAATTCGAGATAAGTTGCGGCTATTTCGCCTTTGCCATATTTGGTGATGGTGGCCGCGATTTCGGATGGACCTTCTATGTCTACAGCCTGATAGTATTTGCCAAAAGAGACAACATCCTTACCGGGAACCACTCCCTGAGAAAGAGACATCAACTCTGCTATCCATCCGTTGCAGGCCAATCCATTGTTTTTAACAGTGGGAGTTGCCTGAAGGGTTACATTTAACTCCTCTTTAAAAAGAAAGGCGGAATTTGGCCCTATGAGCAACAATTTCCCTCCCTGTGATACATAATTCAGTAGTTTCTTCTTGAATTCCGGAGTAATGGTCTCCCATTCCGGATAGATCAGCAGGGGATATTGATTGATGTCAGTCAAATGGTGTTCGGCAACAATATCCACTACATACTGGGAAGAAAGAAGGTTTTGAAGTATCCCTTTGAGTGGAGTTAACTCTCTGTCAAATCCTCCGAAAAGCCTGTTTGTCTTATCATAAAGGGCATTTGTAGACAAGATCAGACCAATTTGCGGAACACCTACCACATTCTGACACCAGGGTTGACGTTCGCGACAAAATTTGGCCGCATCCGATAACAGTGGAATCATCCAATTGTGGATGGAACCGTCCCTTTTTTGCTGCAAGTAAATCTGCACTCCCCCACCGAGGGAAATGACCGAAGCCAGTTCGCGCTCTATCTGAACCGCGCTTTTCACGCATTGTGTTCCCGCCTCATTACCCATCCAGGAGAAACCCCAGGCCATCAAATCCCACGGTTTTCCCTGGTTTCGAATAAACCGTGCCTCGCTTCTGGCACTGTTGACACTGTTTAGGGCTGAAAAGTCGCCGGATATAAAATCAACAGGCATCGAGACTGGCTCAGGCATCAGTGTGGAAAAAGCCCAATTGCTTGCTACCTGGAATTTGGGATTGGCAGCATGGAGGGCAGTTACATATTTGGTCACGTATGCTTTGAAACCATCCCTGCCAAACTGTAGAAATTCTTTCCAATTGACATCACCCGCCTTGCGGGGAATCTCATTCAATCCGGTTTTCTGCGTAAACAAAGCCTGAGTTTTGGGAGCATAATCGAGCTGATGGGCCCAACAATCGCCATCTACCCACACCCCATCCACACCATAAACTGATGATAACTCTTTTAATTGGGGAATCAAAAGTGAGTCGGCATAATTGCCAAAAACAGAGGTGTTATTTTTTGAAGGAGTACCATCTGCTCCAATTGCGGCCCATTGTGGATGTAGTTCAATGGCCCGCGAATCCCAAACTCCGGAATAGTGCAGGTACAAGGCAACACCTCTGGATGCCGTCACCTGTCTCCAAATCATCAATTGATCTTTGGCAAATCCGGGAACCGGGTTGCCAACCTTGGAGGGATAGCTTGAATAGCCGGGATGGCCTTTGCAATCGACCTGTATAAAATCCGGTTTAACCCTGTCAATCAAATTATTCACCATAGATGCATCCACGTTTTTTCCGACCTCCTTGCAATCGGGACCCGCATGAAAATCAAAATGAAGGCCAAAAAAACTATGGGCACGGTCCAATCGGGGAGGCAATTTGGATTGTGCATAAAGGGAACAAAAGGTTACTGCAAGAAATAGTGTTAGTAGCGTTTTCATGGATTTGGACAATTGAAAAGGGATAATTAAAAATTAAAAATTACAAATTACGAATTACGGAATATGGTTTGCGTTGATTTACTGAATAATAGATGATTATAAGATGAGAAATTAATAGTTCTTTTGATTTGGTAAGTATACCGGTATGAATTTAAACAAAATAAAAATATGAGGCGCTAGGATCAAATAAAGAAGCTTTTAATTAACCATATTTGGTAGGGGCCAGCCCATTAAGATGGCAGAACTTTTTATCTTTGCCATTCAGTATGAAAAAATATAATATGCCAGGTTTAAGTAATATATTGATTGTTCTACTTGTCTGTATGACGACCAACCTTTTGGCCAAAGCCCCAACGTTTACTGAGAAGCAATATCTGAACCATCCACCCAGGATTATTCGTGCATGTTGTGCGTTTGGCACTGATCTGAAGGTCTCAATTGTCCCGGGATACCGATACACCCAATTAACCAGTCCGGAATTACTTGGCCCGCACCATTATCTGGGCGCCCACACTGAAAATAACGGGATTGTTTACACCAGAAGAGGTGGATTTCTGGATTTCGGACATTTACGCGATTTGATCGATTGGACAGCATACCTTTATAACCTGGAAAAGAAGAGTCAGCAAACAGGTGAAATTATGATCCATCTTGGTTTTGAGAGTGGGGAAAAAGCGCTCGATATAAAAGTTCCGAAATCAGAAAAAGAGGAGGATCTCATTACACTGGCAGGGAGAATTGCCTACGATCTATCAATATGGCATGAAATAACTTCATGGTTCGGCGCTTCTGCCGTGCCTTTGGTTTCAGAGAAATTCTCCAGTTTCTCGATAGAAGACGCTTACTCAAACCTATTGGGAATTAAAATGGCTGCTGAAGCTATCAAAAGTGATTTACCTTTTGAACAGGCAGTTACACAAATCATTAATCAGACATTGACAGATCTGGAGGCAGTTTCGTCCACGGAAGAGAGCTACCAGGCTATGGAAGCTGTAAGGGACATATGGTGGACAAGGAAAAAACGCCTTCCAAACAACCATGTGATGATGGAAAGGGAGTTAGGCGTATATAAAACCATGGCGCCCTGGTTAGTTCCGGGATGGGAAAGCAAAAACAAAACTCCTTTTCTGATTGATGTGCCGCTCCAAACCCTGGATGGAGTGCCTTTGACTGAATTTTATACCTTATCTTTTGACCTGAACCACAAAATTCCGATGAGGAAGATTTTTCCGGCAAGAAACAATCGAATGGTTACACAAAATGATTTTCAGAAAATTATTGATTTCATCGGAATCTCTATGCTGAAAAGCAATATCTTAATTAAAATGTAATAGCTAACTACTAAAATAAATCAGTAATCAATTGAATAACAGCACAATTTCAAATATTCTTTCGGACTATTCCATTATTTTAGGATCTCAGTCCCCACGGAGAAAAGAACTGTTTGCTGGTCTGAATTTGCCTTTCCGGGTGGAGGTGAGGGAGATAGATGAAGACTTTCCGGTCATGATGCCAGCATTCGAAGTTCCGGAATTTCTGGCCATCCAAAAGGCAATTCCTTTCAAAACTGATTTTGGAAAGAATGATTTGCTAATTACCGCAGACACAATAGTTCTTATTGATAATCAAATACTTGGAAAACCATTAGATTACCAACATGCCTTTGAGATGTTACAAATGCTTTCGGGAAGAAAGCATACGGTTATCACCGGGGTTTGCATAACTTCTACCGATAAACAAGTAACCTTTTCTGACCGTACAGATGTATTTTTCAAAATGTTATCAGTTGATGAGATTGACTACTATCTGACCCATTACCAACCCTATGACAAAGCCGGGTCATATGGTGTTCAGGAGTGGATCGGTTATGTTGCCATCGAAAAAATTGAGGGTTCCTATTTTAATGTAATGGGGCTCCCGATTCAACGGTTGTACGAAGAACTGTTGAAATTTTAACCTTAATAGCATAAAAATGAAAAGAATATTTTTCACCCTGATTTGCCTTATGCTTTTCAAAACCATATTTGCCGTCGAAGGGATGTGGATTCCCGCTTTGTTGAAGAAATTCAACATCGAGGAGATGCAAAAAATGGGATTCAAACTAACAGCCGAAGATATTTATGATGTGAACCACGCCAGTATGAAGGATGCCATTGTGTTATTTGGTTCAGGCTGCACAGGAGAAGTAATTTCAAATGATGGTTTACTTATCACGAATCACCACTGTGGATTCGGTCAAATTCAAAAACACAGTACCCTCGCGCATGATTACCTGACAGATGGGTTTTGGGCTAAAAATAGGTCTGAAGAATTGGTAAATCCGGGATTATCCGTCCAATTTTTGATTAAAATGGAAGAGGTGACCCGGGAAGTTACGAAAGGGATAAAAGAGGATATGAAGGAAGATGAACTTAAAACGTTGATCGCTTCCAACATAGATGCCATTAAGAAATCTTATGCCGGAAAGTCCGATTACAAGGTTGATGTCAAGCCTTTGTTATATGGAAATCAATACTTTGCATATATTTATGAAGTATTTAGAGATGTCAGGCTTGTTGGTGCCCCGCCGGCATCGATCGGAAAATTCGGTGGAGATACCGACAATTGGGTTTGGCCCAGGCATACCGGTGATTTTTCACTTTTCAGGATTTATGCAGGAAAAGACAACAAATCTGCTTCCTACTCTCCTAACAATCAGCCCTACCATCCTAAAAAATTCTTCCCGATTAACCTGACGGGTATCCGCGAGGGAGATTTCACCATGGTTTTCGGTTTTCCTGGATCGACCCAGGAATATTTGCCATCTCTGGCGGTTCGCCTGCTGATTGAAAAAAGCAATCCAAACAAAGTTGATGCAAGAACAATCAAATTAGGCATCCTGGAGAAACAGATGGCAGCAGATCCGAAAGTGAGGATTCAATATGCATCAAAATATGCAGGCGTATCCAATTCGTGGAAGAAATGGCAGGGTGAAACAAAAGGATTGGTCAGGCTTCATGCCATTGAGAAGAAGGAGCAACAGGAGCTAGAATTTTCAAAATGGGTTAGCCAGGATACCCAAAGGGAGAAAAAATATGGAACTATTCTGGAAAATTTTAAAAAAAATTATGCAGAATTATCTGATATTCAAATAGCCTATGACCTATACAATGAGACAATATTAAGAGGATCGGATGTTTTCGGATTGATTGCCCGGTTTGATCAGTTGGCTCAATTGGTCAATGATACCATAAAATTTAACAGGCAAAAGAAGACAATTGCAGAGGTTCTTCCCGGCTTTTTCAAAGATTATGATGGTCCAACAGATCAATTGATCCTGCCTGCCCTCTTAAAACTTTACTTCGAAAGAGTAGATCCAAAGCACCTGCCTGAGAAATTGATTTCACGCAAATCTGATCTCATAAACAGTACTTGGGTTCAAAAGATATACAAAAAATCTGTTTTTGCTGACAGCTTAAAAATCAGATCATTACTTTCAGGCATCAGCGCAAAAAAATTAAAGAAACTTCAAAAAGACGAGTTGTATTCGCTCTACACCACAATATCTGATTACTACATCAAAAATATCGATCCTACCTTTCAGCGGTTAAGCCAGGAAATACTGAAAACTCAAAAAGCATACATGGCAGCGATTCTGGAGATGAAGCAGGACCAGCGTTTGATGGCAGATGCGAACCTTACACTACGGGTCACTTACGGAAAAATAGAGGGTTACGAGCCCATGGATGGCGTTTATTACCAATACTATACAACCTTGAAAGGGATGATAAACAAACATAATCCAAATATCGCTGATTATGTTGTTCCTGAAAAGTTAAAACAATTGTACCAGGCCAGGGATTACGGAATATATAAAAATCCGGCGGGAGAGCTTCCGATTGCTTTTTGCGCTTCCAACCACACCACCGGAGGCAATTCGGGGAGTCCGGTGATCAATGCGAATGGAGAACTAATCGGCGTTAATTTCGATCGATGTTGGGAAGGTACGATGAGCGACGTGCTATTTGACCCTGAACGATGCAGGAATATCGCGCTGGATATCAGGTATGCCCTGTTTATCATCGACAAATATGCGGGCGCAGGCTATTTGCTAAAGGAGATGAATTTGATAAGATAATCCTCGATATTTTGCTCTTCATATTGGTTACACAGAGTTACACAGAGAAGCACAGAGTTACACTGAGTATAAAAACATTTCGAATTGTATTCTTGAAATATATTAGCTTATCAACTTATTGAATATATATAACATACATAATTTTATTTTCCCTATTTTCTCTGTGTAACTCTGTGCTTCTCTGTGAAACTCTGTGTACAACTTTTACTGCTATAATGGATTGAATAGCCCGGCCCTTTTGAGAAGCAGGAATTCATGTTCAAAATTGGGTGTGAAGATTCCTTTCCCCAGGTTTTGTTCGATCTCTTTGATCTTCCAAAATTTTCCTTCTGTAATCTCCTCCGAACTCATAGCCTCGAGTTTTCCCCGGTAGGTAACGAAACTATAGACCAATTCTGATTCAATTTCCGTATTCCAACGGTATTTTAAAACCGGGACTGCCTCAAAATCGACAAGGCCTATCTCTTCTACGGCCTCCCTTTTCATCGTCTCCTCGATGGTTTCACCGTAAGCAAGATGACCTCCTACGGCGGTATCCCATTTTCCCGGTTGCACCAATTTGGTTGTCGCCCTTTTTTGCAGAAAAAGTGATTTATTCCCGTCCAGAACATGCAAATGGACAACAGGATGGAGGGTTTTGGATCCGTTGTGACAATAAGAGCGCAATGCTTTTCCCAATATCCTGCCCTCTTCGTCCACCATAGGGAGCCACTCTTCGGCATCAGAATAGACCTGCCTGCTTTTTCTCATCAATCTTTGCCTGATCACCTCGAAACCAAGGTAAACCCCCATCATGATAAAAAGCAAAAAGCTACTGACGAATGCCCAAACCTCCTTGCTTGAGAAAAAGGCAGTCCAAAGTACCAGACCGGTATGGACCAACACCATCCAAAACATGACCCGGATATTCTTTTTCATCAGCTCCCTTTGAGTCCCATTTAGTTCTACCCCTTTCATATACCGCTGGGTCATAGAACCCAAAGGGTCAATTTTTGTAAAAAGGGAGAGGGAGATGACGGCTGCCAGAACCATGTCGATCATGGCAGGTTTTACCTTGAAAAAGATCTCATTGTCGAATAGATATGAGAGGGCGGAAAGTAAAACAAGAAGAAGGGTATCCAGCAAAACGAAACGGTCCAGCTTTTTTTCCCTGATAAAGGTAATCAGAAGTTCTATTAAACCAATTGAGACTGCAACAGCAAGACCTACCTTCATTCCCCAAAATTCGTCGGCCAGTATAAAAACCAGCAGGGGAATCAATCCTGGTATTAGTTTTTTAATCAAAGCAACTTATTCAGGGAAAAATTGACCGGGGAAGCTTTTGGATTGTTTTAAGGGTATCTGTTGAACGGTACACCTTTTGCAAAGTGACATAAAAGACCAGCGTAGAATAGGCAGGAATAGAACCCTGTGCCGCACCGGCGTATCCACTCTGTGATGGAATGATCCACTTGGCTTCGCCACCTTGCCGCATGTGGGTAATTGCCTCATCCCAACCGGCAATCACTGAACTTGATCCCACCGTAAAACCAAAAGGTTCATAATTTCCGGATGCATCAAATTCAACACCGTCTTTAATACCCGAAGTATCATTGTTTTCAATCAGATAGCCCCTATAGAAGACTTTGACATAATTTCCCGAAACAATAGAGTCACCGGTTCCCTTTTTGATTTCAATATAATAAATACCTGTTGAAGTCGGAGAAATCCCTTTGTGGTACTTGCTGATGTATTTGGCTAGCAATATTTTTTCATCGTCGCGTTGTATCTGACTGGTCGTTTTTTTGCAGGAGGCAAAACCAAGAATAAATAGGACGACTAAAACAGGGTATGTGTAATTCCTCAACTTCATCAGTTTAATTTTATTGTATGCATCGGGTAAACTTGAACCCGACTACAAGGATACGAAATGTTCACGATCTTCTCAACTTTTGATGTTCCAATTGAGTTGAACCGTGCAAAATTAACCAAATTTAACCCTAAGCCAAATCTGATTTGGAAAATCATGCCTGCTTCAAATATTCATTGTCAAGTTTATCGGAATAGCTGGGAAGCAAGGACCTCCATTTTTCGACTGCCTCTGTCAATGATTGCTTCGACTCTCCTCCTGCTGCATTAAAATGGCCACCCCCACCAAAATGGAGGGCTGAAAACTCGTTGACGGCAAAACCACCTTTCGAGCGGAAAGAAATTTTAATTTTCTCCTCATTCTCCATGAAGAAGGATGAAAATATGATTCCTTTTATCGAAAGCGGATAGTTTACAAAGCCCTCTGTATCACCAGGTTTAAATTTGAATTTTTTTAGCTCCTCCTTGGTTAACGAGATGCAGGCGGCATGGTATTCAGGGAGAATGATCATTTTTTCAGAAAGGGTATGACCCAATAGCCTCAACCGCTCCTCACTGTTTGTATTGAACAGGGCTTCCTGAACTTTGTGCTGATCCGCGCCAAGTGCAATTAAACCTGCAACAGCCAGGTAAAGTTCAGACCTGGCAGCGTTATGGCTAAATGAAGCGGTATCCGCTGTAATGCCGGTAAGCAATGCTGTAGCGCCATCCCTGTTAAGGAAAATTCTCCATCCCATCTTGAGGATAAAATCGTACACCAGCTCGGCTGTTGAGCTCACCTTGGTATCGGAAAACAAAAACGGTGTTTCAATCAATGGCAGTGGATGGTGATCAATCAAAACAATTGCTTTGGAAAATTGTTCGAGGTTTTTCCGAAGCTTACCGGTCCTTTTGGGATCATTGAAATCAAGGAGAAACAGCAGATCGGCATCCTCCATCAATCGATGGGCCTCCTTTTCATGCTTCTCTGCAATCATCCAATTCGAATAGTTATCCAGTTCAGGAACGATAGGCGGAAAATCAGTAGGGAATATTACAGTCGATTGATATCCGGCTTGCAGAAGGACACTATGCAACCCCAGGGAGGATCCCAGTGCATCGCCATCGGGATTGGCGTGGGTGAGAATCACTACTTTTCCTGCGTTTCCCCTTATCCACTCCAGCAAGGCGTGACAGGTATCTTTATTAATATTGGTCATAAAATTACAGTTCAACTTGAATGCAAAAATAGTCTATTCTTTCTCAATCACGATTTATTCCTATTTTTGAAGCAATATTTACAAACTGATTAAAATAAATTAAATGTCGCAGAATCTAACTTTTACCATGATTAAGCCTTGCGCTGTACGCAACGGGCACATCGGTTCCATTCTTAAAATGATTATAGAGAGAGGCTTTCGTATCAAAGCCATGAAACTTACCCATATGACCAGGGAAAATGCCGAGGCGTTTTACGGAATTCATGCCGGCAAACCATTTTTTGAAGGGTTGGTCAGTTTTATGTCTTCGGGCCCGATTGTTGCCGCTATTCTGGAGAAGGGAAATGCCATTGATGATTTTAGGGAGCTGATCGGAGCCACCAATCCGGCCAATGCCGCCCCCGGAACCATCCGTCAACTCTTTGCTGAATCCTTCACGGCCAATGCGATTCATGGTTCTGACAGCGATGAAAACGCGCTGATCGAAGGTTCGTTCTTCTTTTCGGAGATGGAGAAGTTCTAAAACATCCAATCGCTGATTATTTATTTTGAATTATTTTACAATAGTGCTGGTTAAATTTTCAAAAATCCCTGAACGCTAAATTTCTTTAACCTCTACGAGGTAAATTGCACTTTGATTGTTGTTTTCTACAATACTTTATCCGCTACGCGGAAAATTTTCAGCTGTTCATTGATCAATCAAAGTAAAAAGTTAAATCTCTGTACGACAATTGTATTAGTAAATTACCTTTCCGCGTAGCGGATAAAGTATTGTAGAAAATTTAGTGTTACGAAATCGGAATTCCGCGTAGCGAATAAAGAAAATTTTCGACCAGACAACAATGATTATTTTACAACAAAGAGAATCCTTTTTCGACTATTTGCGTAAAAAATTCTGTAAACAAAACACAAACCGATTGTGTTATATCTAAAAAAATAAATTCATTACAGATGAAACCCTCATAAACAATTATTTGACAGTGAATATGATATTCGTTGAGGGTTCCATGTGGCCATTAAAAAACAAATTATTATACACATGAAAGAAAGTTCAGTTAAAATTACATTTGCAGGAAATCCGTTGACCCTGTTGGGAAACGAGATCAAGGTTGGTGATAAAGCGCCTGATTTTGTGGCAGTCGGAGCAGGATTAGCTCCTGTCAAACTATCTGATTTTGCGGGAAAAACAGTCGTTATCGCAGCTTATCCTTCCATTGACACCGGCGTTTGTGCCTCACAGAACAGAAGGTTTAATGCGGAAGCCAATAACCTGAAGGATGTTGTGGTCCTCTCTATCTCATGTGACCTTCCATTTGCACAGAGTCGTTTTTGCGCTGCAGAAGGACTTACCAATATCAAGACTGTTTCTGACCACAAAGACCTTGAATTTGGCCAAAAGTATGGTTTCTGGATCAAGGAACTTCGTCTGCTTGCACGCGGCACCGTTGTTATTGACAAATTGGGTGTGGTAAAATTTGTGGAATATGTTCCAGAAGTGACACACGAGCCCGATTATGAAGCAGCGCTGGCGGTGGTGAAAAATCTTTAATCCACTGAATTTCAATCACACATACCTGTGATTGATGTTCCGTAATCGTAAAACCCTGTATCATTATCTGTGATACAGGGTTTTATTTTATTGGGGCCGGGTAATGGTTGTGGGGAGAAAGATCTGAAGCATGCATCCCCCCTATTACAACATTTGTAAAACCATCAATATCAATGATTTTACCACACTAAAGGCAACAAATTGCTTCGATGTACCTCCTATCATTGGTGAATTTTATATTTTATTGATTATCAACAGATTGCTTCGTCGTGCCTCCTCGCAATGACGGTAGGCTGTGGATTTTGTGAGGGTGGAGAGAAGGAGGCGGGCGGCGATTCTGCTATTGCCGAAAACTGATGACCCGCCTCCTTCTCTCCACCCTCACCTCCAAAAAATGATCCGTCATTGCGATCCGCCGGCTGGCGGAGAAGCAATCTGAAGCATTACTTGAATCAAAAAGTGTTATCCTTTCCGTATATTTACTTGAAAAGCAAGCAAACCGGTTTGAAGGCGTTGATCTGATCAGTAAAGGTGAGCAGTCCTGTTTCTGCATTGCGCCTAAATGCTACAATGTTGTTTGTAGTCTGATTGGCCACCAGTAAAAAATCACCTTGCGGTGTGAGGGTAAAATTGCGTGGCGCCTCACCTTTGGTATCTTCATGTCCCAGGAGTTTGATCTTTTGTTCCTTCTCATTCACAGAAAAAATGGCAATACTGTTCATCCCCCTGTTGGATACATAAAGAAAATTTCCTTCCGGAGAAAGGTGTATATCCGCACAGGTATTTGGTTTCGCAAAATCGGCAGGGAGCGTCGATACAGTTTCCACTATCTTAAAAGCGCCATTATCGAGCAGCTGAACCACTGAAACACTACAACCTATCTCATTGGCTACAAAGAGTAGTTTTCCATTGGGATGAATCGCCATATGACGCGGACCACTTCCGGGTGGCAGTTTAATTTCCGGATATTTGTTGGGTTTTAAAGTGGCAGTGGCTTTATCAATGATATAAACCTTGACCTGATCGATGCCCAGATCAGCAACAAAAATACGCTTCCCTTTTGGCTCAAAAATGGCGCTGTGTACGTGCGGTTTCTCCTGTCTGTTTGCCACAGGCCCGTGTCCTGTATGCTGATCCGCTGATAAAACTTCAGACAACTCCCCGGTAGGTTCAATACGCATCAGGGCAACATTTCCACCTGAATAGTTTGAGGCTACAACCGAACCATCTTCATTGACAGCCACATGGCATGGATGAGCGCCACCGCTGGATACTTTGTTGAAGGATGTCAGATTTCCGAATTCATCAATTTTAAACAGCTCGATATAACCCATGCTTTGATTGCTTTCATCTTTGGTCTCCCTGACAGCCAACAAATTTTTTCCATCCCTGGTCATAGCCAGATACGAAGGATTCTCAGAGAGGACTGCCAATCCATTGCTGTGCAATTTTCCGGTATTCAGATCCAGACCAAAGCGATATATCCCTTCACTACCCGAATCAGTATATGTTCCAACATAAAAGTGAAGAACATTATTGTTGGGATTGTTCTGGGCAAAAGTGGTGCATGAAGTCACTAGAAACAGGAATAAGCAAAAGTGTTTTATCATGACTGAATTGTATTAGGTAAGCTAAATTACTGAATCATTTTGAAAGTATAGCTTCCTGAACCTATCCTGCAGAAATATTTACCATCTGCTGATTTTGAGAGAACCACACTCTTACCATTCCCGGTAACAATAGTTTCCTCTTTAACAGGGAAATAGACCGATGCCGTACTATTCGATGGTATCTCAACCAACATAACCAGTGAATTTTTCTCTTTGGTCCATTCACTCCTGATTCTGCCATAGGGTGAAAGATAACTTGCTTTTACATGGTTGATATCCCCGACAATTTCAGGCCTGATAATGATATTTTTAAACGCTACACTGCCGGGTTCCTGTTTGATTCCTCCTAATCCGGTGTAAAACCACTCCATGAGATGTCCCAGCATCAAATGGTTGTTGGAAACCTGTTCGAGCGCCGGCCATGATTCTGTCAGGGCAGTTGCTCCCTTTTTTAGCTGAAACCCGTATCCAGGAACATCATTCCTGAAATTCATGTCGAATAAAAGTTGAGAAGCACCGCCTTCTTCCAAAGCTTTAACCAAAAAATGAAACCCGATATCGCCGGCAGTCAGAACGTTACCTGATTGTGAGATTGTTGACGTTAAATTTTTAAATACTTCGTTTTTGTTCTTCTCCTCTACCAATCCGACACACAATGGCATCGCCATGGCAGTCTGGCTACCGGTCGAATAGATCTTTGTTTTTGGATCGAAAAACTTGGCATTGAAGGCCAATTTCACCTCTCCGGCCAATGCTTCCATCTTTTCTGCATCTTCTAGTTTGTTACAAATTCTCAACATCTTTGAAAGAAGATGCAGATCGTAATAATAGATTGCAGTTGCCGTTAGCGCTTTCGGAGTAAGCTGCGCCTCCCCCGGCGATTTTGGCCCATAATCGAACCAATCGCCAAGTCCGTGGCTGACAATATGATCTGTTGCTTTTGTCCCGAGATAGTTAACATATTTTTTCATCATCGGTAAGGCTTCATCCAGAATCGATCTGTCTCCATACCATTCCCAGAGCATCCAGGGCAAAATGACCGCAGCGCTCCCCCACTCCGGTGAATCCCTAAAACCACCCGTAAATGGAACATATTCGGGCGCTATGTCCGGAACCAGTCCGTCGCTGGTCTGGGCCGCAATCATGTCCCTGACGGCTTTTTGATAAAGCGAGTATAGGTCATAGTTGTAATGCAGTGAAGCACCCATCAGATAGGTTTGTTCGAGCCAGCCCAGTTTTTCGCGATGGGGACAATCCGTTACAACACTTTGGAGATTGCTGCGCACTGCCCAGTCGATCAATGTATAGATCTGGTTGAAAAGCTGATTGGAACAGGCAAATTCGCCATTTTTAGGTGAAGAATTGCAAGTGTGCAACATTGTAAGAGAAACCATTTTGGACAAATCTGCTGATCCTTCTTCATTTTCGGGGACCGCCCCTTCCACCATTGCATACCTGAAACCATAGTAGCTAAATTTTGGCTGCCAAACCTCATTTCCCTCACCTTTCAAGGTATATGAAAAAAAATAGGGCGAGCCAGATGCCTTTTGATTGATCTCTTTATCCTTTGTAATCAGTTCGCCTGGGGTTATTTTAATCACAGATCCCCTCTTCCCCTTGACTTTTAGTTCAATAATGCCCGAACCATTCTGACCAAAATCGTACAAATATCTACCCTTCGACAATTTCTCAATCAGCTTTGGCTTAATGGTTTGATTGACCGTAACCGGATAGTCAGACTCAGGTTCCAATCTGCCCGCAGGAACTGCCGCAGGCAGGGCTTGTTGCCACCTTTTATCATCGAATCCAGTCAGGTTCCACCCTTTTTGTTCCCTGGTAGCATCGTAATCTTCACCACCATAAATACTTGAATACAGTATGGGTGAAGCCTCACATTTCCAGTCAGTTCCTGAAACAATGTCCGTGAGGGTACCATCTTTGAATTCAATTTTCAATCTGCATATCATTTTGGGATAACCATAGGCAATGACCAGTTTCCTGTACCTTTCCCTGTTAACATTGTAAAATCCATTGCCCAACATGACGCCAATCACATTTTCACCCTTTTGCAACTGATTTGTAACATCATAGGTGTTGTACAAACATACTTTGTTGTAATCAGTCCATCCGGGCGAAAGAAAGCTGTTACCGGCCTTTATTCCATTGATTGCAGCTTCATATTGCCCCAATCCACTGATGTTCAATGTAGCGCTTTTAACCTCCTTGTCAAGGGTGAACTCTTTTCTGAACAAAGGAGGGATACTTCGGTCAACGCCTTTTGATCCAAGATTATTTCCAAATCCATGAATACCAGGAAAGATTTTCATGGAATCCTGCAGTTCTTTGTAGGCTATCCAAATGGCTTTACCCCAGTCGGATGCAGATACAAGTCCCATTTGAAACCAGGCAGTCTCACTCCAGTCTGACACATTCCCGACTTGATCTGTGATTCTTACTTTCCAAAAATATCTTTTACCGGGATAAAGAGCTTCTCCGGCATAAGTGATCCGAATAGACGCATCATCCTTAATAATTTTAGAATCCCAGCAATTTCCTACGTTTTGGTCAAGCTTCTCTTTCGAATTGGCCACCAGAATGTGGTAGTTCAACTGTTTCGTATCCCGGTTGCCGGAGTTAATCCACCAGCTGAAATGTGGCCTCTTTTCTGCAATGGCCAACGGATTTACCTTTGATTCACAGCGCAAATTTGACAAGAGAAGTGTATTTCGTCCAAATAATACCGATCCGATCAAAAGCAGAAAAATCGTTGAGTAGAATTTTAATGTCCTCATTTTGTATTGAATAACTTGTTGCAAATCTTGTCCAAAACCTGAAAGAAAACAATTTTAAGTGCTTGTTCACGTTCCCGATGAGGTTCACAATGATTTAAAGTTTTTTGAAGTCTTTGTTTTGAGTTCATATCCTTTTCTCGCAAATTGGGATTATGGAATGATCCTATATAATTTTCTTAGTTGTGCAATTGCCGAATTTGTCAGTTTCTCTCCTGATCCCTTCTCAAACAAAGAGGTTCCTGGTGTTGTTTCATAACCGGTAATCATAGGGGTAAAACCATTTAATCCTTGCGAAAAGGAAGCTTCTGTCGGGAAATATTTTTGATTATCATTGGTTAGACCCATCACCAGGGTATGAGGGAAAGGTGATTTCTTTTTAATTTCGATCCCAAATTCACAAAACATTTCACCTGGCAAACCTACAAAGGCGATATTGCCGATCCTGGCAACCATGACCTCTAGGCTATCAATCTGATTTTGAGTCTTGTATAATTCCGTCCAGTCATGTGCATACTGGGCATCCGGAATTCCGTCAGCCTGAATAGGGGGCATCCCTTCTTTTTTTGCCTTTTCAATCACCCTTCCGGCCCAATTAAGTTGCTCCTCTGTAATGGTAATGTGTTTCAAAGGAACCATTTCCCTGGATACAGCTACAGTATTGTCCAAATTGCTTTTCTGATTTTTAATGGCTTCCAGCGCTGCAACGCCAAGAAGATATCCCACCCTCTGACATTCCTGATAAGTGTCAATATGTCCCTGTTTATAATCAATCTGAGTGACATTTCCGCAAGGACCATTGAAGAACATAGGGCAAAAATCATTCCCCATCACTTTTCTCATTGATTCAGCCATATAGCCGGGAAAATCGGCTGAGTAGAGCCAATTGTTCCCGGTCAAGGTCGCCGGATGGCATCCGAAGTTAACGATCGCCCCTACTGGTTTGCCTTGTTGTTCAATAGAAACTGCAATAACATCTGTATCAACTGGGCCTAAAGGCTTAACCACAAAATCCGGCGTTGCAGTTTTCTCCCAACACATGTGCGTTGAACCGTCTGCACATTGTAAGCGACGGTTAAAAGAAATTCTGGTCTCTTTGGAACTTCCTACATAAAGCAAGGTTGGTTTTAAACGCTGGTTCGCGATAAGGACTGCGCTGGCAGCTTTGACGAAAAACACCCTCGCACCTGGCGACTCTAAAAGTGGTTTCGGTCCACTATGGGTATGGGTAGCCATAATCATTATGTTTTCGGCCTTGATGTCACTATTTTTAGCAATGTATTCGCGAATAAATTGGATAGCGCTCCTTTTGATCCAACACACATCTACAGTCAATATGGCAATTTTTTCTGATTGACCATTCTTGGCCACTATGGCACGTGCATATAGGGAATCATGAATCCCTCTCGAAGCATAGTCATTGCCGCGGTAATTACCTTGAAGATCGAGCCCGACCGGCGGAGTATAATTAACCTCACTTGTTCCAATCATTATCCCGGACTTTTTCACACCTGCCATTAAGTCTGACATTAAGCATATTAGCATATATGCACTAATGAAAAACACAGATAAGTAGCGAAAATAACTATTGAAAATTTTTGAAAATTTTCGTTGCATTGAATTATTGTTTAATAAGTAACAAGCCAATTTTTTTGTAATTTATAAAGATCTTCCGGAATATGATGCCTTTAGGCTCTTTGATAACAAAGACGATGTTTATTCTTTCGATGGGATTTAAAAACCTAATAATTAGAATAATCTCCATATGTTTTGCACAATTTAATACAGAGTTTGACTCTTTCAGGCGTTACATCATTTTGAATAATATGAGCCGGGGCAATCATGTAACCTCCATTTTTGCCCAAAATGCTGATTTTTTCAATAATATCGCGTTCAAGTTCTTCGTCACTGCCATTCGGTAACAGATCCTGTTGATCGATAGCGCCCCAGAAAACAAATTGATTGCCAAATCTCTCTTTCATGTCTTGAGGTAAATGACCGGGGACATTTGGCTGAACTGGGTTAAATACTTCAAAACCAATTTCACAGATGTCGTCAAGCAATTCGGCCACAGCCCCGTCACAATGAAGGATAGGGATAATATCTGGCTTGGCTTCCTTGAAACGGTCGATCATTCTTTTGTAGAGAGGTTTTAGCTGCTCACGAAAAGTTTCCGGTGACATAATCAGGCTGGACTGAGTGCCGAAATCATCCCCAACCCAGATGGCATCTACCCCTATTTCGATCAAACGTAAGCCGATCCGGGTCTGGAATTCTGCACAGGCTTCAAACAATGGTATTACATACTCAGTCTCCATCATCATGTCGACCAGTAGTTTCTCCATGCCCACCAACTGTTGCGCCAATGAGAAAATCGTCACTTCTATATCTCCAATAATCAGGTAATCGTTTTTGTATTTTTTCACCAATGCTTCAGCGTCCCGAAAACGGCCGGGAGCATCCGGATCAGGAAATTGAAATGCTTCAATGTCGGCCCTCGTTTCAGCACGAGCCAAAGGATATTCAAGCACTTCCACATATACATCACCCTGGCGCATCCGCATCTGGTATTCATTTAACCAAGTGCCTTTGTCATCTTTCACTATACGGTAATCATCCGAAACAGATGCACCTGTAACCACAACATCGCTGCCCAAAGCAACCCTTATTTCATTGGCGCTAATGCGGTAGGTCACATCTTCATAAAGATTCTCGGTATAATGAACCGGAATACCCAACTCTTTCCCGAAATGGTCGGACAGTTGTTTACAAAGGTCAAATTGAACAGGAACCCGATCGGGCATCCCTTTAATTTTTCTGAAGGCGCGTAATACTCTTTCTCTTGAATTCATAATCTATTTGTTTCTGTTAATCCTGATGAAAAACTTCTTTTAAACCAATTACAACCGGTGAGTTATCCTGGTTCACTTCCATAATGCCGGACATATAATCCCACCACTTGCGAACAATCTCAGTCTGTGACAATTGATCTGCTGTATTTTTGTCATTTAGCTTCTGAATGGCAAAAAGTGTACTGGTTTCAACATCTAAAAAGATAGAGTAATCATTCACGCCCGCATTGGATAGCTCTTGTGCCAGTTCAGGCCAAATTTGATCGTGCCGCTTTTTGTACTCATCTTCAAAACCGGCTTTTATTTTCATTCTAAAGGCTACACGTTTCATGGTTCTTTATTTTTGATATTAAAATTTCAGTAAATCTTTACAACCTCAATGCCAAATTCGGCTATTTCATAATTAATTTGTTCATTATACAATTCTAGTATGACTGAATAGACACTGGTCCAAACAATCCGGATGGTTGCAACGGACTTGCAGGAGTATATGGGTTAACTGGACACCAGGTCAACCTTTTTTCTAGTGGTAGTTTACTGTCCCCAATCAAGCGGTTCACCCAGGTATTCACTACTTCGATCTTCAGTTCATTTTCACCTTGTTTGACCAATTTACTGATGTCGAGCTGATACGGCGCCGTCCATAATCCGCCGGCATATGTTCCGTTTAAAGTAACTTTTGCCATTGCGGTAAAACCACCAAGGTTGATAATTACTCTCCGGCCTTCGGGAAGCCTTCCCAAACTGAAATTGTGGATATAAATGGCAGTTCCTGAATAGTATTTAATCCGTTCATCAACCGAGGTGGTCCAATCCTGAAGGGTTTCGAAAACCACAGGTTGTTCCGGGCCACGCTGCGAAGCGTTGAAGACAACAGTCCAAGGGCCTTTCAGGTCAGCCAAAGTAGATGGTTCAGGATAATTGGCCCCCACTTCAATTGCCGATGCTTTGCTGGCCTTTTGGCGGAAAATCACAAATACACTTTCGTAAGGGGCTAATTTTAAGGGAACTGTAGTGCTGCCTTCTTTCTGCCCGTAAGCCGGAAGTATACGAATCGAACCGGTAGTTGCTTCCCAGAGTTCGGGCTGCAACCCTGTTATCCTGAAATCGGGAGTAACTAATTTTGTCTCTTTGGTTTGGTTCGACAAAAAATAGATCTCACCGTTTCCTAGTGTCCGGTGTCCGTAGTGGATTGTCTTATCTTCCGGCAATTTACAGTCTGGCACGCAGTTGA
>Ga0265297_10001495_pt1 | contig 54387 bp, 53 predicted proteins | sample Munlanlwell13791_FD_192502 | JGI IMG/M metagenome (GOLD analysis project Ga0265297, IMG submission 192502) | Leachate microbial communities from a municipal landfill in Southern Ontario, Canada - Leachate well 137-91 | ecosystem: Engineered > Solid waste > Landfill > Unclassified | place...
AAGAGCGAAAAAAGCCCGCGCAAGACGAGGTAAGCGATGTGGATGGCAAGGTCGCAAAGCCAAAGCTTTCCGCCCAAGCCGAAGACGATTTGAACTTTTTCAGGCACGCAAGAAAAAAGGCGCGCGAAAATGTGAATCGCCGCTCGGAGCGCAACGAAGCCACACGATACATGTTCTCAGAAGATGCGACTCGGCGCCCGCCTGAATACGGACGGCAGACACCAACTGCATATGCAGGACGCTCATCATCTGGTTATACCGGGCGGCAACCTGCCGGCTATACCACAAGACAGGCGGATTCATCTCATTCGCGGGATGCAAACAGGCGCCCCGCCTCGCCCGGCTATTTGGGACGCTCGCCTCAAGCGGGGCAAAATCCTCAAAAGCACTCAAGGCACAAACGCCAATTTTCAAAGCATGGCAGAAACCGCTAATGCCAAAATCTAAGAATAGCCAAAGCCTCTAAAAAGCTTATAAACTTCCAATCCCTAATATAATTGCCTTGCGTGGATGGCGCTCAGAGCAATAAGCAATGAAGCGGCTGTCAACAACGCATTGGCATAAATTCAAAAAATTCATCAAAAAGATTCGCAAACCGGAAGAATTTGCATGGGTCATTTGACTCTAAAAGTTACACCGGGCTCAAAGAAGCCCGAAATCAAGCTCATAGATAATGGGGCAATCTCCCTTCATAGGTCCAATATGGCAAACGAGGCTGCGATAGCAGTCCGCCTTTGCGAGAGAGCCCAAGAAAATAAGGCAAACATTGCCCTCATAAAACTCTTGAGCCGCCTTTCCGGTTTTAAAGTGCGTTTAATCGCAGGTGCGAACAACAGGATAAAAACAGTGGAATTTGATTGCGAGCGGGAAACATTTCTCAAAAATATCACAGAAGCGCTTGAGGCAAAAAAAGCCTAAGCCGCCACCCCCTTGCACATTGCCACTTTTATCCTAGTCTCTTTTTGATGGGTTTTTCCAAAGGTGAGATTAATGGGAAAAACATACATCGATACAGTAAAATATCAGGTTTATGCAAACGTTGAAATTGACGGGCTTGTTGAAAAACCGGACGTAGTCGGCGCAATATTTGGTCAGACAGAAGGATTGCTCGGCGACGAGCTCGACCTGCGCGAATTGCAAAAGAACGGAAGAATAGGCAGAATTGAAGTTGACCTTTCTCCAAGAGGCGGCAAAGCGGTCGGGAAAATAAAACTTCCATCTTCGCTTGACATGGTTGAAACCTCCATATTGGCGGCTGCGCTTGAAACAGTAGACCGAGTCGGCCCATGCGATGCGCGAATCAACATTGAAAAAATAGAAGACACCCGCACCCTCAAGCGAAAAGGGCTCGTGGACAGGGCAAAGAATTTGCTCAAAACAATGCTTGTGGACGAAATCCCCGAGAGCAAGGAAATTTCCGAGCAAGTTCGCTCCGAGGTAAAAACTGCCGAAATATCCTCATACGGTCCGGAAAAGCTTCCGGCAGGACCCGGCGTTATGAAAATGGATTCCATAGTTGTTGTGGAAGGGAGAGCCGATGTTCTCAATCTTCTTAAAAACGACATCACAAACGCAGTTGCGGTTGGAGGAGCAAACGTTGCTCAATCAATTAGCAAGCTCACAAAGGAAAAGGAAACGACCGCCTTTTTGGACGGCGACCGCGGCGGAGATATTATTTTGGCCGAGCTCACAAGAATCTGCGATATAGATTTCGTGGCACGAGCACCGCGCGGGAAAGAGGTTGAAGAGCTTACAAGAAAAGAGCTCATAAAATGCCTGCGCTCAAAGGTTCCATACGAACAGGGCGGAGTAAATACCAGCGCATCAAACATTGCCAGCATCTCCGGTCCAGGCCCCGCTCCATCTTCAAATGGAGCAAGCAATGGAAATGGCAGTTATTCTTCGGGAGGGGAATCCCGCGAATACAGGCAAAACTCTTCGCCTTCAGGCAGATTTGAGTCTTACCCGCCGCGCCAGTCAGACAATGGCTATGTCGGTAGGCAATCCTCTTCTTCCTCTTCGCGTCCATCCTACTCAAGAGGCGAGAGATATTCGGCGCGTCCATCTTCTTCAAGAGGAAGCTATTCACGTGGGCCTGCAGGCGCATCGCCTTCTATGCCCCCGATAGCCGAACCAACTCCGCTTGAAAATGCACCCACGAGCGCTCCAGAGCCCGTGCAGATACGGGTTTCACAAGAGCCGGCGCCGACTGAAGTTCCAGCAGAGCTTATGTCTTCGCTCGGAGAGCTTGAGAACACATTAAAAGCCCGTTTTTATGATGCGTCCAATAGCATGACAAAAGAAGTGCCTGTTCGCGACATGATAAAAACGCTTGAAGCGGAGAGCCAAGTGAATGCAATTGTCTTTGACGGAATTATAACTCAGAGGCTTGCCGATTTGGCATCTGCTAAAGGCTCGCGTGTGCTTGTTGGAATAAAGCTTGGAAATGTTTTCAAGAAGCCATCGGGAGTTTTACTGTACACAAAACAGTAAGTCCAAAAAACGCGGAGTGGGAACATCGCACATCCATTGTCCCCCTCCCCATTTTTGAGGGTCTTTTCTGACCCTCCCCCTTAGCTATTATAAAAGTTCAATAGCAAATTATTGCATTCAAGAACCCATGCAATGGTTATCCAGCCACCTGTTGGTGGCTGTCCCTCCAGCCCGCTGATGCGGTCTGTAGGCGGTACCTGCATTCGGTATTTAATGTTTTTGAGAAATAATACATAATTGAGGACCCATGGTCCAATGGTTATCCAGCCACCTGTTGGTGGCTGTCCCTCCAGCCCGCTGATGCGGTCTGTAGGCGGTACCTGCATTCGGTATTTAATGTTTTTGAAATAATACATAATTGAGGACCCATGGTCCAATGGTTATCCAGCCACCTGTTGGTGGCTGTCCCTCCAGCCCGCTGATGCGGTCTGTAGGCGGTACCTGCATTCGGTATTTAATGTTTTTGAGAAATAATACATAATTGAGGACCCATGGTCCAATGGTTACGATACCTGCTTGACGTGCAGGTGATACGAGTTCGATTCTCGTTGGGTCCAAATCGTCTTTAGAAAAAAATATTTCATACAAATAAAATTCAGAACTTTTTATGCAGGTGATACGAATTCGATTCTCAAGCCCAAAGGGCTTGGGAATATAAAAAATGTTTTTTATCAATTTAGTCTGCTTTATATTGTTTGCCTCAATTTCTTTTTTCAAGGTGAATCTATGTTCGTAACTCAAATTTCTCCATATTACAATCCGAATATATATTCAAAAAAACAACAAAACGACGAAGTATTATCATATATCCCCAGATACCCTGCGTCAATTCTACAGCCCGGAAACAATTGTCACACCGCCGAGATTAAGCAAATAAACGGGGGCGAAATAGATATAATAGATGAGAAACTGACAAATGGCAGATTGCTTCTGATAAATTTCAAAGCATCCTCCCCCATCGGAACCCCTCTGAAAACAAAGCTGAATTACAACGAAATCGGGCCATTCCACTCAAGCGGGGATTTCAATATTTTTGTGTTCAAGCCGGACGGAACAATTCTCGCGGGCAATGCTGAGGAATCACTAACTTCTCTTACTGTGGTAAATGCAAAAAATCGCAAACTTTTTGTGTATGACGAGCCAATGTTCGTATCTTATGGTCAAAGCAGTCAATGCGTTGTTTTAACAACCGAGAATAAGCACTTTGAGCTTGAGCCTGAATATGGCGGAACAACTTATGCAAACCAGCTCATGGTCAACCCAATTACCGGCGATACAAAATACCGTGTCGGCAATTCGGATTCTTGGAAAAGCGGCACTCTCAAAGCAGTAGTGGAAAATGCCGGAGAGGAAACATCAGTAATCGAATCAAGTTCCGTGTCCTCCCTAATCGGGCTTTTGGCTCCAAATCCAGTTACAAAGGGTCGGGCAACTTTAACCGTTGATTTGCCAGAACAGCATGCACATGAGCCATTTTCCATAAAAGTATATACTCCAAACGGTCGCGTGGTATATGAGCAACTGGACATGCAAGGTCGCTCCGAGATATCATTGAACCTTTCCGACCTCTCAAGCGGCACTTACTATGCAAACATTTACCTCAAAAACGGTTTTCAGACTACCATTCCCTTCGAGGTAGTAAAGTAGTGTTGTAATCTTTGTTTGCCTGGTTTTTGCCAAGCCCGTCAATTTGTCACAGGTTTCTTTTTAAATCTTTTATAAATCCACATTCTTTTCTTTTCGTCGAAGGATTAAATCCCTCCGACGATTTAAAAAACCAGAACATTTAAATACCTCCCAACCCCTAAGTAAATATCAACTTTTAAAAATCATCTAAATAGCTCACGTTTGGGCCTTTAGATTATGTCTTATTTGAGGTGTGTGAATGGCTTCTGAAAAATGTCCCGAATGTGGCAGTATAAAACTTGTTAGAGACTATGCCAAAGGCGAGGTAGTATGTGCTTCCTGTGGGATAGTTATCGAGGAAAATATTGAGGATCACCGCCCGGAATGGCGCGCATTTGATTCAGAACAGCGAGAAAAGCGTGCACGTGGTGGCGCCCCGATAAAATACATGCGCCCAAACAAAGGTCTTGTGACTGAGATTGACCAATACAACCGCGACATTCGCGGTGCAAAAATTTCTCCTAAAAAACAGGCTCAACTTTACCGAATGAGAAAGTGGCACAAGCGCGCATCCATCGCCACTTCAATGGAGAGAAATTTGGCAATCGCGCTCTCGGAGCTTGACAGAATAGCATCCTATTTGGGCTTGCCGGATTCAATCCGCGAGTCTGCCGCACTCCTGTACCGAAAATGCATAAAAGCAGAGCTCATTCGCGGAAGGCTGATTGAGTCGGTCGTATCTGCGGTTATTTATGCAACTTGCAGACTGCAGGGAATTCCCCGAACTCTTGATGAAATATCAAAAGTATCCGGAATTGAGAAAAAGGAAATCGGCAGGGCTTATCGCTTTGTGCGCAGAGAACTGGACCTTGAGGTTCCACTTACCGACCCGTCCCAATATGTGCCAAAATTCACTGCCGCACTAAAGCTTTCGGGCAAGGTGCAGGAAAAAGCAATTCAGCTTCTCAAAAAGGCAGTATCCAAAGGGCTCATTTCCGGAAGAGGGCCAACAGGCGTTGCGGCAGCGGCAGTATATATCGCGTCCGCAATGTTTGGCGAGAGGCGCACTCAAAAGGAAGTGGCGGATGTTGCCGGTGTTACTGAAGTGACAATTCGCAACAGATACCGCGAGCTCAAAAAGGAGTTAGGGCTAAAGGTTGCACTTTAGAATTTTTCTTTTCTATTTTTTAAAAAGAGATTTTTGGCTAAAAATTAGCCAAATTTCATTCTAATCTTTCTTACATCAATTTCTGCTTTCCCTTTCCACTCTCGAATTTTTTTGTCATTCTTTTTACTACATTGCAGATGTGCTTAATCTGCTCATTTGGCACTTTCTCATCGGAGTACTGCCCGCGAAATCCTCCAATAACTGCTGTCAATTCAAATTTTTGGTTAATGGTAAGCTTTTGGTTGGCAAAAATTCCATTATTGAGAACATTAAATTGTCCATTCTGTTTTGCGTTCATACGTATTCACCTTTATTTCTTTTCTATATTATGCTTTATATTCCCACACCATCTCATCCATGCTCTAAGACCAATTCTTATATACAATTCTCTCCCTATTATTTCATGGATTCATCCCTTAACTTAGTTAATTTGCACAAAAAATGGCAAGCCAAATGGGAAGAGGCAAACCTGTTTGAGCCAAAAGCAGGCTACGAGGATAAATTCTATGTTACTGCTGCATTTCCATATCCGAACTCGCCTCAGCATGTGGGGCATGCGCGCACCTATACAACCGCAGATATTTACGCGAGATATATGCGCATGAGAGGGAAAAATGTTCTTTTCCCGATGGCATTTCATGTCACCGGCACTCCGATATTTGCAATGGCGAAACGGCTTGAAGAGCAAGATGCGCAAATCCTTGATGTTTTTGAAAAGATTTATCACATCCCGCCAGAGAAGGCAAAAACGCTCACAGACCCAAGAGAGCTGGTGCTTTATTTTTCAAAAGAAATAGAAGCCGGAATGAAGGAAATCGGCTATTCAATTGATTGGAGAAGAAAATTTTTCACATTTGATGTCAGATTTAATTCCTTCATCACATGGCAATTTCTAAAGCTCAAGCAAGCCGGGCTCATCGCAAAAGGAAAGCATCCGGTTCCTTGGTGCCCAAAGGACGCTCAAGCAGTCGGCGGGCATGATACGCGCGGCGATGTTGATCCAAAGCTTGAAGAAGTAATAACTGTTCTTTTCAAGGCGGGCGAAGGCTATATTCCAACGACCACTTATCGCCCCGAAACCCTGCCCGGAGTTACGAACTTGTGGGCGAATCCAAAAGCAAATTATGTTCTTGCAAAATTCGGCGATAAAAATTTGTATCTTTCAAGTGCGGCTTTCACTCTTTTGTGCGAGCAGTTGCCTCTGCAGAAAATAAAAGATATTTCCGCGCAAGAAATTCTTGCGTTGACTCCGACGCATCCAACAAGCGGCAAATCATTGCCAATCCTGCCTGCCGAATTTGTAAAGGAAGAAGTCGGCACCGGACTTGTGATGTCCGTTCCCGCGCACGCCCCATTTGATTTTCTTGCATTGCGCGATGCGGGCAAATTGGACGAGCTAAAGCCAATTCCGGTTCTCAAAACTCCGGGCTTTGGGGAAATACCTGCAATGGATATTGTAGCGCAGATGCACATTGCCAGCCAGACAGATGAAAAGGCGGAAGAGGCTACAAAAACACTTTACAAAAAAGAGGCTCACGAGAGCATCATGCTCAATGCTCCTTATGCCGGATTGAGCAGTGCGCAGGCAAAGGAAAAAATTTCCGCAGACTTAATTTCTACAGGCAGTGCATTCAATCTTTATGTGCTTGCAAACTCTCCAATCTATTCAAGAAGCGGCGGGCTTTGCACGGTAAAAATTGTTGACAATCAATGGTTCATTGATTATTCAAATCCGAATTGGAAGGAAAAAACTCGGTTTGCACTCTCAAAGATGCAGTTAATCCCTCCAACCCTTAGAAAAGAATTCGAATACATAATCGGCTGGCTTGAGAAAAAAGCCTGCACCCGCGCATTTGGCTTTGGCACAAGATTTCCGTTTGACACAACTCAGCTCATAGAGGCCTTATCCGATTCAACCATTTACATGGCATACTACACAATCGCGCACATTACAAAAGACATAGATGAAAAAGAGCTCACAGAAGAATTCTTTGATTATGTTTTCCTCTCAAAAATTCCAAACAGGGGCAAAATTTCCAACAAATGGGACGAGTGCAAAAAAGAATTCGAGTACTGGTATCCCGTTGATTCACGTCATTCCGCAATAGATTTGGTTACAAACCATCTGCCTTTTTACATATTCAATCATACTGCAATTTTTGACTCCGACAAGTGGCCGCAAAGAATAGTTGCAAACGGGCTTGTCACAATGGAGGGAAAGAAAATGTCCAAATCAATGGGCAACATTCTTCCGCTTCGCATTGCAATCAACGAATACGGCCCGGATGTAATTCGTTTCGGAGTTACTTCAACCGCCGAAATATCTGCAGACTCGGACTTTTCAAAATCAATAGTTGAGGGTGCGATTTCAAGATTAATTATGTTGCACGACCTTTTGCAGGTATATGGCAAAAAGGCGCCTGCAAACGAGCGGGATGCTGCGGGAAAATGGTTTTATTCCAAATTCCACTCCAGAATAAAAAATGCAAAAGAGCAATACGAAAACTTTGAGCTAAGACAACTTTCTCTCTCCATATTTTACGAAACTACAAACGATTTGCAATGGTATCTCAAAAGAAGCAAGCAGGCGGATTTGCGTGAGTTCTTTGAATATTGGACTCTTCTAATCTGCCCGTCCATGCCCCATTTGGCGGAGGAGTTCTGGGAAATTCTTGAGCACAAGCTTTACGTGCAGGATGCAAAATTTGCATCCATTGCCCAATTCCCATCTGCCGATGAGAAGCAGATAAACTCCGAGCTTGATTTGTGCGAGGAATATGTCAAGGGCGTGCGCGAGGACATTTTGCAAATTCAAAAGCTGATTAAATTGCAGGAGAATCCCAAAAAAATAATTCTTATAGTGCATTCTCCATACAAGGCAAAGGTGCGCACTTTGGTCGCATTGCACAAGAATATGCCCGAAATAATGAAGGCGGCAAAAGCGGATGCACAGCTTTGTACAAAAATGGAAAAGGTGTCCGCAACCGCCGCAAAATACATCAAGAGCATAAACAAGCTTATCGGTTCCACAATGGGGGCAGAGCTTGAGCTAAAGGCTCTTTTGGATGCAAAAGACTTTCTCTCGTCCGAATTTGGCGGGGCTCAAGTCGAAATAATGAACGAGGAGGATGCACCTTGTGAATTGGCGCAAAAAGCAAACAATGCACAGCCGAACAAGCCAAGCATTGTGATAAGCTAAAGCTAGTGCATCTGCAGGCGCGAGCTTCCCTCTTTAAATCTTCTTTTTCATTTTTATCCTATGCAACCTTTAGAAGAGAACAAAAAACTTCTTCCTCCTTACGAAATGATAGGCACAATAGCAATGCTGGACCTCCCGCGCGGATTTAAGGGCGAAAAAAAAGCGGCGGCTCAAATTCTAAAAGAGCATTCCAACATCAAAACCGTTTCAAAAAAGGCAAGCGCGACCGGAGGCAAATACCGAATCAGAAAAATAAAATTCATCGCCGGAGAAAAAACGAGCAAAACAATTTGCAAGGAATGCGGTTGCAGTTTTGCAATTGATTTAAACAAGGCATATTACACGCCTCGTTTTTCCCACGAGCGTTTGCGCATCTGCGAACAGGTAAAAGAAGGCGAGAAAATTCTAATTCCGTTTGCAGGCATCGGGCCTTATCCAATTGTCATTGAAAAAAATGCAAAGCAAAAGCCAAAGCAAATAATTTCAATTGAATTAAACCCGTCCGCGTTCAAATTAATGGAGGAAAATATTTCTGCAAACAAGTGCAAAAAAATAATCGCAATAAAAGCGGATGCCGCAAAAATATTGAATTCAAAAAAATACAAAAATTGGGCGAACAGAATAATCATGCCCCATCCGTCCGCCTCGTTGGAATTTTTCCCATCCGCACTCAAAGCCGCCAAAAGGGGCGCAACAATTCACCTATATGCATTTGACGAGGTTGGAAAAGAGGGGGAAACAATCTTTTCCAAAGCAAAGCAAATCGCAAAAAAGCAAAAAATATCTCTAAAGAAAATCGGCTGGCGGGTTGCAAGACCATTTTCTGCAAAAACCGAGCAAGTGGTATTGGATTTGAAAGTCGGCTCGTGTGCAAAAACCGCCAAAAGAAAATAAGTGCCAATCTGAACAAATAAAAACCTCCAACCCATTGCTCTCTTGATGAAAAGGGCGCAATCAAGCATTGAAGTGTTAATCTCGTTTTCAATACTTCTTCTAATGCTTATTGTAATGTATGAACTTTCACACAGCATGTCAGTCGCAAAAGACAATATCGCCTCGCAATTTGAAGGGGAAAAAGTAGCTGCGCAAATATCTGGTGAAATTTATTGGGCTGCCGTTGCAGGCAAGGGCACGCAAATAAACGTCTCGGCATATTCCTACCCCGAGCAGACAATAATAACTTCAGGACAATCGGTGCTTTCTCTGGGTCCTCAAAACAATACATTGGCAGTCGCGCTCACAATCGCAAACATAACAAACCGTTCCGGTCCAATATCCTCAAATCAGAATCTAAAAGTGATATACAATGACTCAAACATTTCAATCTCTGCACTCAATTAAGAAGGGGCAGATTCACAGCCTTGATTTAATGATATCCCTATCCATTTTCATGATGCTCATTTTAATCACCTATTTTGCATGGCAACGCCAACTGGATTTAACCTCTTCCGACCTTCTAAAGTTTCAGGCGCAGACCGCCGCGCAAAATGCAATTAATTCAATCGCTTTCTCGCCCGGCTTTCCAACAAATTGGGCGGCTCAAAACATAAGTCCCACATCTTCTGCACTTCTTGGAATGGGCGCATCGGACTCTTATGCAAAAATAGACGATTTCAAGCTCTCAATTCTCTCGTCTTATTACAATAATTCAATCTTTTATGAGAATACGACTAAAAAAATGGGTATCGCCCCGTTTAACGCGGACATAAGAATCTTATATCTTAACTCAACTCCCATCTCAACACTGGGTAATGCCCCAAGCGCAAGCACAATTGTCTTGTACTCAAAATCCCAAATCGCATCCTACAAAAACAACAGTGCAATAATTCGGGTGAGGATATGGCAGTGAAAGGCGTTCTTCTCTCAATAGAAGCCCTTTTCGCGGCAGGCATCCTATTTGCAATGCTCATAACAATCTCAAATCTTTCAGCAATGCCCAAAGACTATTCCTCTCAAAGCCAGACATTGCGCGATTATGCGCAGGGAATCCTTCTCTCCACTTTTTCTGATGGAACATTGCAACAGGCGGCATTCTCATCCTCAAGCTCCCGCTTAAGGCAGTCATTAAATTCACTTCCGCCGGAGCTTTGCGTGCAAATTAATATTTACAATTCAACCCCTTTAAAGAACAGCCTGAACTTTACTTACATCGCCCAAAACTGCACTCTTTTGGGAACACAGCAATCCGGAGTTTCATATATTCCTCTAATACAGCGCGTAAATTCATCAAATCAAAAATTTTATTGGGCAGAAGCAACTGCATATATGCGGGGTTAGCAAATGAAAAAAGGGATGATTTACACAATCGCAATTTTTCTGCTGGCATCGGCAATATTTGAGCTTGTGATATACACTTCGCAAAACGTTGATAGGCATGCCGTTTCATTTTTGCCCGAGCCGGATGGCAGAGTGCTTGCGCGCAGGCTCAACGAGCTCTCATCCCTTTACATGCAATCGGCAGGACTCAACGCATCCCTTTCTCGCAATTCAACCAATTTGGGAATTCATGTGCAAGACGCCGGATTTCCATTAACCGATTCCTCTTATGGCATGGCATATCTATCCGCCCAAAAGGCTTGGATAGAAACAAACTGGAGCAACTTCACTTCATGCCCCGCGTTGGTAAATATAACAATTGCAAACACAACCGGACTTTTGCTTTCATCCTCCTCCCAAATAAATTATTCGCAAAACAATTCCGCAACCGCAAATGACAGTGCAACGATATCAATTCCATCAGATGCTTCCATCTCCTCTTTTGATTTGTCAATTTATTGCCATCAGCCAATAAACGCTTCCAGCATTCAATACACAGATTGGGCATCAACCGGCACATGGAGACGTGCAAACATATCATTTTCCGACAATGGCGCCCGCACACACGCAAATGCGATCCTTTTCAACCCTTCATTCGACCATCTCTTTTCAGCCGCATACCTTGATTCAAATGGAAATTGGCTTACATCAATTCATGCAGACCTCATAAGACCAAATTATACTCTAATCATCTGGTCAGATGCGAACTCATCCTACACTCCCACGCTTTCAAAAAAGAATGTTTCCTGTTCATGGAATGCGACTCTATTTCTAAATTACACAAATACAAGCGAGCAAAATTTGTTTGCTCCGCAGGCAATCCATCTAAGATGCAACAATGCTTCCTACTCTGGGAACATCACATTAAGCAGAAAATAAATGTAAAATTAGAAGAAATCGCTTTTCTTACTTATTTTTTTTGAGTATGCATCTGTCTAATCAGTCTGTATATCTCATCATGCATTGCTTCAACTTCCTTGCTTTCAAAATCATTTGCAACTATCTCATCGTGCGCGCCGCCGGAAGTATTGATATACAAATCCGATATGCCCACAAGTTTTTCTACAAATGTCCTTTTTATTTGTGAATCGGTTATCATCTGAATCGGCGCCCTTATCTTGCGATGATTAAGCATTCCCGTTTCATACACTACTTCGGATTCAGTCAAAGAAAGTGAAGTATGTTTATGATGTATTACACTGTGTCCTATCCCAACCACCACAATAATTATCGCCACCACAATCAAAGCGGCGGCAATTTCAATTTGGCCTTGGAAAGCCATGAAAATTCCTGCGGCAAAAAGAACAATTGAAAGCAGGGTGGCAGTCCAATAATTTCTTGCGTAAAATCCAAACGTGCTTGGGTGTATAATCATATTCTTTCCTTTCGTTTTGAGTACTTATATTGCTTTGTACAATCCTCACTGACGCCTTGCTGGTGCGCTTTAGACTGCAGGCTTTGGTCATCGCAGAAGTGCGCACTCCACAACTGCGGCTTCTCCCAAACATGAGGGGAGGGGAAGCCTTTGGCTAAATACCACGCAGCATCACAAACACATTTTCTTTCCATGCGCTTTTTTTACAAATTTTTTCTTTCCGACTATGTTTGTCAAAATCGGATTTTTTTGTCCCAAAACCTTTAAATGGCGTCTTGGCGTTCTCATGCCATATGTTGCAGACCATTATAGACAATTTTGTTGACCTTTCCAAAAAAGAGAAAAATCTCACTCTATCTCGTGCGGCGGGTCTGTTGCATATTTCCGTTGCGGCAACCGAGGCAATCGCCTCAATAATGGAACAGGCAGGAGTAGTGCAAATAAATTATCCTCTCAATGTAATGCAAAAGCCGCAAATAACTTTTCTAAAGCTTCCAAAAGACGACAAATCCGAAGAAGATGAGGCTTCGGGAAAACGCATTCTCACTACATACACTTTCAAGGCGGATTCGGTCCCCGCAACAGTTGAGATAATTGATTATGACCAATACAAGCTCTACAAAATATCTCTTGTAGGTCTCACTGTTCCCACCCGCATATTTCTTGACGAGATAAAAGAACAGCTCATAAAGGAAATTCCGCCCGAAGCTTCCGATGTCGCCGATGTTGAGAAAATGATTGCCGTACGCGACAAATTTTATTCAAACATAAAGCGAAGTCTGGGCACATTTGAGCTTGGAGTGGAAACCACCGAAATGCTTGCAGGTCTTTTATTGCATTCAATGTTCGGGCTCGGAGAGCTTGATTTGCTAAACCGAGACGACTGGCTTGAGGAAATAGCGGTAAATAATGCGAAATCCTCAATTGCGGTGTATCATAGAAAATACGGCTGGTTGAAGACAAACATTTTCATGCCGGATGAAAACGCAATCTTCAACTACTCATCCCAAATTGCAAGGCGAGTCGGCAGGCAGATTGCAACCCTCACCCCGATTCTGGACGCCCGCCTTGAAACAGGAGACCGAGTATGTTCCACTCTTTCTCCTATTTCATCCCATGGAAATACTATAACAATTCGCAGATTCGCAAGAATCCCATGGACAATAGTCCGCCTTCTGGCAGAGCCGTTTCACACAATGAATCTTGAAATGGCGGCAATGCTTTGGCAGGCATTTCATTACGAATTAAACATGATGGTAATCGGAGGCACCGCATCCGGAAAAACCTCCGCACTAAACGCGCTTGCCTCATTCATCCCGCCAAACCAGCGCATTCTCACAATAGAAGACACCCGTGAATTGATGCTCCCGTCCCATCAGTGGAACTGGATACCGCTTCTCACCAGATTGAAAAATCCCGAAGGGCAGGGAGAAGTGACCATGCTGGATTTGATTGTCACATCTTTGCGTATGCGTCCCGACCGCATACTGGTCGGAGAAATAAGAAAGCAAAGAGAAGCAGAAGTCGCATTTGAAGCAATGCACACCGGACATTCTGTGTATTCCACATTTCACGCTGATACCGCCGCACAGGCATTGCGAAGAATGACTTCGCCTCCAATAAATTTGCCCCCGTCCGACCTTGACACACTGCATCTTCTCATCGTGCAATTTCGTGATCGGCGCAGAAATTTGCGCCGAACATTGGAAATTGCCGAGATTGCCGAAGGTACAACATCCACTAACATCGAGCCGAATATCATCTTCAGATGGCGCCCAAGAACAGACACTTGGGAAAAAGTTTCCGAGCCAGTGCGTTTTTACAAAGAGCTCAATCTGCACACTGGAATGACAAAAGAGCAAATTGCAAAAGACAATAAAAAACGCCAGATAATATTGCAGTGGATGCTCAAAAACCGCATAACGGACATAGATGCGGTCGGAAATATTTTCTCGCTTTATTATTCAAACGCAGACGAAATTTATGAGATTGCAAGGTCAAACTTGAGCGCGGGGGAGAACAGCGAGGATGAAATCCCCGTCCAAGCGAAGAAAAAATAGGTGCATGCAAAAATGGCAATAGGCTTTATGCTTCTCCCGACTCCGGCGCTAAAACAGCTCGGGGCAAGATTCAAGGCGATAGGCGTGAGGCTTAATGCGATTTTTCCAGGGCTTAGATACGATCTTGCAAATGCACAGGTGGAACTTTCCGCCGAAACTTATTCTGTCGGCGCATTTTTCTCTTCAATGCTTTTTGGAATTTTCGCGCTCGTATTTTTATCGGTCATCTCAATGATTAGGGCGTTCGCATTTCCACTGAATCTGCTTCTTCCAGTGTTCGGCTTTATGGTCACCACATTATTCTTTCTCGTGCTCAACATGTATTATCCGCGAGTCACTTCCAAATCGGTTGCCGCGAAAATTGATCGGGGTCTTGTGTTTGCCGCGCGCGACATGCTGATTCAGGTAAGCTCGGGCATTCCACTTTTTCAAGCGCTTTCAAATGTCGCGGACGGGGATTACGGGCAGGTCTCAATAGAATTCAAGAAGGCGGTGTCCGAAGCACGCTCCGGCAAAACAATCACGGTTGCACTTGAAGACATGGCGATTGCAAACCAGAGCAAATATCTCAAAAAAATGTCATGGCAATTGGTGACTGCGATTCGCTCCGGTGCAAATCTGGCAAAATCATTAAAGAGCATCATCAAACTGCTTGTGGATTACCAACTCAGGCAGATAAAGGCATACAATGCGGAGCTGAATTTTATCGTGCTCATCTATTTGCTTGCCGCCGCCGTCCTGCCCACAATTGGCACCACAATACTGGTAATTTTCTCGGTGTTCGGAGTGCTTGGTGTAACTCCTGAAATTTACATCTCGTTAATCGCGGTCGGAGTATTTGCGCAATTGATGTTAATCGGCTACGTGTATATGCGCAGGCCAAAGATGTATGAGTGAAAAAAATGGCAAAAATTACAATACAGCGAAAATTCATGGCAACAAAGCCGCGCGAGCCGGACACCACAGTCGCAAAACTGCTCACATATGCAGGTGTTGAGCAAAGCACCGAAATGTGGCTTGGCTCCCGGCTTTTAATGGCGTTCGTGGTCGGATTTTTCGCCTCATTTATTCCAATTATTGCTTCATACTTACTGAGCCAGGATATAGGCTTTGGCTATCCAGGCAAATTCAATTTTGCATTCATGTTCGGGTATATGCTGCTTTCATTCTCATTGGTATTCGCAACCGTGCTCACTTTGGTTTATCTCCATCTTTACTATGTTATTCACGACCGCACCCGCCGGGTTGAAGAAGTGCTTCCGGACTTTTTGCTAATGGTTGCGGCGCACATGCACGCAGGTCTTACTCCATTTGCCGCTTTTCAGTCTGCCGCACGCCCGGAATTCGGGCCATTGGAAAAAGAAGTGAAAAGCATTGCCGCCTACTCTCTTGGCTCGGAAAGTTTTACGGATGCAATTTCCTCCCTTTCACGAAGCATAGACTCACCGATTCTGCGCAGAACAATCGCTTTCTTTGAAAATGGGTTGCGTTCCGGAGGAAAGCTTGCAAGCCTTCTTGAAACTGCGGCCGAAGAAATACGCGACCTTGATGAAATGAGAAAAGAAACCGTGCTCAATACCCGCACATATACAATATTTTTAGTATTTATTCTTGTTGGCGGGTTGCCCGTATTGCTTGCAATTTCAACCGAATTTTTGAATATCTTCTCAACATTGCAGGGGCAGATAAAAGGGGACTCAGTGCAAAATATGGGAAGCATGCTTGCGCCAAGCATGAGTCTTACCCCCGAGTTTGTGAATCAGATGGCAGTTGTCATAATCGTGATGACCGCAACCCTTGTGAGTATATTTATCGGAGTAATCTCTGAAGGAAAACTTTTGTTCGGGCTAAAGTACATGCCGCCTCTTGCCATAATGGCATATACTGTTTATTTCGCGCTAAAGACTGTTCTGCACGGATTTTTGGGAGTGTTCTTTTAGGCTTCAAGTTTTTACCTCAATTTTTTCAAGCCATTTTTCAAACTTCTTTTCATTCCAAATTTTTCTTGTTCAAATTACTCTGCCCGCAAACTCGGATTTAAAAAAAGTTTTTTAAAAATAAATTGGATTTAAAGCAGATTTATTTCAATTCTTCTTTTCTCAAGCATTTTTCTCATTCCAATATCTGCAATAGTACATCCGCTTGCGCCTGCCTTCCATACTCACTGAATTTGAAAACGAGCCCTTCATCCCACGCGTTTGAAACAAGCTCCCAGGAAGTTATCCCCGCAAGGCTTTTTTTCAGCGCGCTAAAGTCCGCAATATGCCGCGATTCCTGTGCACCCGTAGTTTTCACCGACGGAGTTAATGGTGTAGTGGTTGTTTGCCCTGCCATAAACTCCTATCTGCTCGTACCATTTTTAAGGCTTATCGCAAATACTTGCACATGGCAGGAGAAATGTCTGAAAACATGATTGCAAAAGCGCAGTCCTACATAAAACAGCATGACAATGAAAAAGCCCGCTACACCGCAGACGAGCTGGCAATGCTTGAGCCAAAGGATTCAATTGTCTGGTATGTAAAAGGCAAAGTGCATTACATGATGGAAGAATACGATGATGCGCTTGCCTCTCTTTCAAAAGCCGCAACAATAGAAGCAGAGCGGCCCGAAATCTGGCTGGCAATGGGCTACACGTTAATTGCATTGCGCAGATATGATGAGGCAATTCAATCTCTTGAATATGTGATGTCCACCCGACCAGATGAAGTTGAGAGCTATGTCGCACTCTGCGTTGTGCATACAATATTGCAGGAATCCGGCAAAGCAAAACAATATCTTGAGCAGGCAGCATCAATTGACAACAATGCGGCAAGCAGAATGCTAACCTATTTTTACCAGAATTTCTTTGCCCCGTCAAATGCGGTGAGCCCTGAAGCAAAGGAAAACATAGAGATTCTTCTCAAAAAATTAGGGGCATGAAAAAAGCGCAAAAGAAAATATAAAAATCAAGAGAAAAGAACCTTGATATAAAACAGCGGATTCTTGAAATTCTTTTTTGCATCCTCGTTTGCAAGCGATGCGGAAATCAAGTCCTTTATCTCCTGTTTTGTTGCCGCCTTTTCCACAACCTTATTCAAAAGCCATTTGATGCTCCCAAGCTGCTGCATCCTATAACTTGTGTTAAGCTCGGGTCCAAGTTCGGCTCGTGCCTCTTTCTCATAAGCGCAAAGTGCAACTTTTCCAACATCATTTTTGTCAATCGCATTGGATATTACACTTGCCGCCATTCTTGCGCTTGCAGTTGCATTTCCAACTCCTTCCCCGGAAAACGGGTCAACAAGCGATGCCGCGTCTCCCACAAGCACCCATCCATCCCCTGCTAATTGCCTCTTATGCGAGCCAAACGGTAATCTCCAGCCGGTCACCGGTCCGATTCTTTTTGCTCCAACAAATCTTTGCCTGATAAGCGGTTCATTTGCAATCGCGTCATCAAGCATGGAAATCAGGGTCTTGTTTTTTGTTTTCATCTTTTTTTGCAAATCGGCAGACACAAGTCCTAGCCCCACATTGGCAGTTCCGTTCTCAAGCGGGAAAATCCAGAAATAGCCTGGCTGGCAACTGCTAAGAAAATGAATCTCAATATTTTGCGTCAAATCCCTGACTCCGTCATAGTACACTCGCAGGGCATCGCACGAATGCTTTGGATTAAGCTCCGCTTTTTTTCCAAGAACCGCCTTGGCAACATTTGAGTTTACTCCGTCCGCGCCGACAATTACCTTTGCATTAAATATAATTTCCTCCCGATTATTTGAAGCCAGGTCAATTCCTTTTACTCCGCAGGCATACCCACCTTCAAACATCACTTCATTTACTTGGAATTTTTCCTTAATCACTACGTTTTTCTCCCGCCTTGCGGCGCCAAAAAACATATTGTCAGTGTGAATTCTTCTCATGCAATAGCCCGTGCCGTCATTTCGGTTTGGGTCTTTTTTTGCAAACGGAATACTCACAACCGCGCCGGACGGAGAAGAAAATGTCACTCCCCTTATTGCGGCATGCGGCAGTTTTTCTATCTCTTGCGTAAGCCCAAATTCGCGAATCACGCGCATTGATTTTCCAGAAAGAGCATCTCCGCATGTTTTGTCGCGCGGAAATTTTGCTTTGTCAATTAGCAATACTTTTTTGCCCATTTTTCCCAAATAGGTGGCGGCGGTCGAGCCTCCCGGCCCCGCGCCAACAACGATAACATCATAAGTTTCTGTCACGGCAATCTACCTTTTGCGATTTTTATTTAATTAAATATCCATTATTCTCGTGCATATCAACTTATAAAAAGCCTGCTTGGCTTAGCTTTGCTGATAAAAATGCGAAAAATTAGCAAAAATCAAACTTCCAACGGCGAGCCGACATGCCATGCATATCCTTTGGTGAGGGCGAAAATAGTGAAAAAAACAATCGCAGGCATGATTTCCCTGCTTTCGGCAGTTGCCCTCTCGCTGTTGTTTTTCTCATCAATCATTCTTCCGCTCGCCGGACCGGGGCGCTCGGCAGGGCTTTTTCTTTTGAGCATGGGCGCGTGCGCGCTGATTTTGTACATGTACGAAACCGCTCATTTCAACCGCTATTACTATGATTTGGCGCAAAAATATCTTGTAATAAAGGAAGGCGTTTTCACTTATGGCGAGACCTCAATGCCTTATGCGCGGATACAGGATGTGTTTGTTGATCAGGATATTTTGGACCAAATTTTCGGGCTTTATGATTTGCATGTGGCAACCGCTTCCGGTCAGTCCAGTCTCAATGCGCATATAGACGGGCTTTCTTACGAGGGCGCCGAGGCGATAAAAGAACGCCTATTGGAGCTCATGTCCAAAAAATCAAAATAAGCTCTTGAGCCGGTTCGCCAAAACCCTTTTTAATCTACAAATGCCTACTTTTTTCACTGAATTTACATTAATTTAGGTGATATTCTATGTCAGAAACAATAATCTCCGCCATAGTTGAGGGCGGCAAAGCAACTGCCGGTCCACCGTTGGGACCTGCACTGGGTCCAATGGGCGTAAACATCGGACAGGTAATTGCAGATCTCAATAAGGCAACCGGCGCATTTTCGGGAATTAAGGTTCCGGTAAAAGTGTTAATCAACAAGGACGCAAAAACATGGCGCTTTGAAATCGGCTCACCGGCAACCGGCGAGATGATAAAAAAAGAACTTGGCGTTGAGAAAGGAAGAAAGGGCGGTCCGGACGATCCGAAAATAATCGGTGATTTGAAAATGGAGCAGGCAATAAAAATTGCCAAGGCAAAAGCCAGCTCCACTCTTGCAAAGAGCATCAAGTCTCAGGTTAACGAGGTTCTTGGAAGCTGTGTCTCTTTGGGCGTGACCGTGAACGGCAAGGACCCGCGCGAGGTTAGAAAAAGCCTTATTAAGGGGGAGTTTGATTCTCTTCTTGGTGCATAAATGCTAAGAAGAATACAACTCATCCCCTCAATTATTTTTTTCATATTAATTTTGTGCTCGTTTTCTTATGCAGGCTCCAAGTGGAGCGAACCTGCTCATTTTTCAGCCCCTTTAGTCGGAGCTCCAGTCTCTTACTCAAGCACGATTTATTCAATTTCAAACGACGGCTCTGTATATCGGACAAATCTGCTTTATGGGACCTCAACAATAATCGCATCCGCATACGGGCAGACGGATGTCCCGCTTATTCTGGGGCGAAACGTATTTATCTTCGGCTCAAACAGCGGGAAAATAGAAGCCCACTCGCTTGATTCTGCTAACATGGTATGGAAATATCCTCTGGCAAAAAAAATAAGCGGTGCACAAGATGCGTCGGTAGTGCAAAATGAATCTTTCAGATTGCGCGATTTGTCATATTCTTCTTCAATAGTGTATGCGGTGTTTGACAAAAAGCTTGTTGCATTAAGCGAATATTCCGGAGCCGAAATATTTTCCCGCCCGCTTTCAAACGGAATCAGTGCAAGTGCATACAATGACGGGGTATTTGTAGTTGATAACGACAAGCTTTATTCTTATTCAAACGACGGAGTGCAAAAATGGTCTGCGTCCAGCGGAAACATTTTCAAATCCCGCATTTTTTACGATGATAAAAACAAAATAGTTTTTCTCTCCTCCACAAACGGACTGGTAATGGCATTTGATTCAACAAATGGCAACCTTCTTTGGAATCATGTGGTGCCTGGCTGGGCGGTATCCACCCCGGTAAGTGACGGGCTGACGGTCGCATTTGGCGACAGCTCCTCAATAGTGAGGGGGCTAAATCCAAGAAATGGAAAAATTTTGTGGGAAACAAATATCAATGCACCAACTTGGGGAACCGCCGCCCTATTTGAAAACGGTGCAACTTCTCTTGCAATATTTGGCACAAACAACAATTCCATAATCGCGATAAATCTACGAGATGGAAAAATATTATTTGATTACGAAGTTTCAGGCTGGGTGCAAAATCCCTCAATCGGCTCGGACGGCCGAAGCGTTCTTGCGCCCGCAAGTGATAGCTCCCTGTGGGCAATAAATATCTGGCCGATTTGCACGCTTGATTATCCGCGCACAAACGACATAATTCCGCCGGAAATTCAAATTCGCGCCCGCGCATTTTCTCCAAGCGGGATTGACAATGTGCAACTCTCAATAAACGGGCAAAAATTGCCCTCAATGCCAATCGATGCAAATTCCCAGCTTGTATATGACACTGATTTATCCGGTCAGCAAAACGGTATAATCTCAATTCAGTGTCTTGCCCGCGATTTAAACGGGCTTGAAGAGTCCGACATGCTTGGGTACAAAGCACAGCCCTTGTATTCAATGACTGCCCCAAAAGTTGATATGTCCGCATCGGTTTATCCGCAACCCGTTGCGCCCGGTGCGGAATTTACTCTTTATGTAAAAAACAGCCAAGGCGCGGACATCTCTGGTCTGCTTGTGGATTATAATGGCAAGAATCACAGCGTCGGCAGCCCGGCAAAGTTTTACGCGCCAATGTCTGGTGGGACGCATGAGATTATAGTGCGAAAGGCAGGTTATTCTCAGGCAAATGTTTCCTTGAGTGTAAAATCAGACTTAGGCTTTTTGCCGCTGTTCATCGTTTTCATCCTTTTGCTTCTTTCAATCTGCGCATACTTTTTGCTTTCAAAAAAGAAAAAGAAAGTGGACTTTGAAATAACAAGCTAAGATAAAACAGATAAGATAAAAAAAAGCTAATAAAATATAAGATAAAAATCAATTAATTAATCAAAAAAAACAGAAGGCGGAAAATAAAAAAATAAGAAAAGAAAGCGCGCCTTTCTATTGCGCGTCTTGTGCTTTTTGTCGCAGCCTGATTGTGTTTGCCTTAATTGTAACTGGAATAGGCACGGCAACTTCCGTCAATTCAACCGTGAGCTCATCCTTGTTGTCGTCAATGCGAATAACACGCGCCCGCTCGCCTTTGAACGGACCGGAAATAAGCTCCACGATGTCTCCCTTTTGCACCATGTGTGACATCGGCTTTGCCGCCGCTGCAAGCATTGGCTCCAAATCTGCAATCAAAAGCGGTCTGTCCAAAACGCCTTTTATATGTGGTATTCTCATGCCCGCATTGCGCACAGCCATCTCGCTTTCTGCCTCTACAATCATGTAGCCTTTCATGTCTTCAAAATGCATTATGGCATAAATCGGCAAGCTTTCAGTCTTCACTCTTTTTGCAAGCATTTCCATTACGATTTTTTCCTGTCCTGCAATTACTCTGTACGCAAATATGGGCATAATTTCACATCCTTACAATTTGTCAAATACGCTAAATACTGCCGCGATAATCACGCCGATTGCGCCGATTATTATCGTACCTGCAAAAGTCACCTTCGCCATGTGCTCAAATTCCTTCTGCCTCGGTCTTGTAGCAACCCGCAGTACGCGGACCATTTTCTTATATTCTGCAACTAAATCCATGCAAATCACTTTCTAAGATATTAAATCCAATTCAAGGTTCTCAACGCTTACGGATTGGTTTCCAACCTGCCTGTCAATGTCATACTGCGGGAACTTTGTGCCTGCAATTACTACGAGCACGCGAATTGAATTTTTCTTTGTAGTTTTCTCAACTCTTGCCCCCCATATAATATGCGCGGTTTGGTCAATTCTTTTTGCGACCTCGGAGACAATAAGCTCTGCTTCCTTTAGCGTCATATCTTCCCCGCCAATTACATTGATAAGTGCCCTGTGTGCGCTTGAAATATCAACGTCAAGAAGCGGCGAGTTCAATGCCATCTCAACCGCAACCATCGCCCTTTGTTCACTTTTTGCCTCAACTGAAGACTCTCCAACTCCGACAACCGCGCATCCCGCGCTTGAGAGTATTGTCCTCAAATCCGCAAAGTCCAAATTCACAAGACCTGCGCGTGTGATAAGCTCGGCAATTGATTTTACTGCGCTTGAGAGCACTTCATCGCAAACCTTGAATGCTGTATTCAATGGCAAATCCGGAGCAATTGTGAGCAGTTTGTCATTTGGAATAACTACGACCGTGTCTGCGTGCCTCTTTAGCTTCTCAAGCCCTTCAAGTGCATTTTGCATTCTTATTCTTCCTTCGGATTGAAATGGCAATGTGACGACTGCAATTGTTAGTGCGCCTGCCGCCTTTGCCTGTTCCGCAATTACATGTGCCGAGCCGGTTCCTGTTCCGCCTCCCATTCCACATGTTACAAATACCATGTTTGCATTGGTAAGAATCTGCTTTATTTCAGCAGATGATTCTTTTGCCGCCGCTTCTCCAACGGAGGGGTTTGAGCCCGCGCCCATTCCCTTTGTCGTGGTTTTTCCAATCAACAATTTCTTGTCCGCGCGCATCTTCACAAGGTGGCGAACATCCGTGTTCATCGCGACAAATTCAACGCCTTCAATCCCCACTGCCGCCATTCTGCTCATGGTGTTGCATCCGGAGCCGCCTGTGCCTATCACATAAATTTTTGGCTTTGATTGTTCCAAAAACTTTAGTAATTCCTCGTCATCCTTTGAAATTATTACATCCGATGTAAGCTGTTCTGCAATTTCCTTGTCACCAAGCACCATGCGCACACCTCGAAAAATACTATAAATCCCAACTTATTTTTGTCCTCGGGTTCCCTAAGGGTTGTATTTACAACTTGCTTACCCTCTGAATATTTATATACCCATAGCCCTTTTCTTTCCCGTCGCCCTTTCCAAAAAGAGTGCAAATCGTCAATCCACGTTAATCCTATTACTACGAAACGTTTTTATTTGCCGTTATGTATAATTTCTTTGTGATTATGATGAATATACAAACTCTAAACTCTATACAAAAGCAAAATAAATTTCAAATAGATTCAAAGAAAATTTCCCACCAGATAGTCAAAATAGGTGGGAATATTTGCGTGTTAGAATCATACGGTAGGCGACCGGTTTTCGTGGTTGGAAAAAATCCCATAAAATATATGCGTGATTCGATTCTGCTCCCATGGCAGAAAATATGCAAATGCGAAGGCTATTCATATTCGTATGATGTTCTAACTCCCAAAGAGCAAAATGATTTAACCACAAAATATTTGTCCACAAACGGCAACTCGCGCAAGTCTGATTTGTTTTTCAACAATCTTTTGCGTTAATTTTTTGCAATTTTTGCACAATGGCACTTTTTGCTTTTGTCAAATATTTTTTATTCTTCTAAAGCAAATGAGTTTGAAAAAGAAGTTTTTGCATTCTGCAATGGGACCGTTCTTGCCCCTAACTCATCCTTTCTTTAAATAAGTTGCAGGCACATCCTATATATACTTCTTTTTTCATAGTATAATGTTGGGAAAACGAATGGCTGACTTAACAACATCCTTATGCGGCGCTAAGATGAAAAATCCGCTTGTGCTCGCCTCCGGCATTCGGGGCAACAGCGCAGGCCTTCTGATTCGCGCGGCAAAAGAGGGCGCCGGAGCCGCTACTTCCAAATCATGTTCACTTCTTGCCCGTGAAGGGCACAAAAATCCAAGCGCGCTTGAATTTGACTCTTACATGGTAAATGCAATCGGGCTTTCAAATCCGGGTGTAGATGCCGAAGTGCATGAAATTTCACGCGCGGTAAAAGAGGCAAAAATCCCAATCATCGCGTCCATATATGCAGGCTCATCAGAAGAATTTGCCCTCGTTGCAAAAAAAATGTCGCAGGCAAAGCCCCACCTGATTGAATTGGATGCATCATGCCCAAACATTCATTCTGAAGGGAAAATGTTTTCCTCAAGCCCGGAGTCCGCATCCGAAATCGTGCGCGCGGTAAAAAAAGATGTGAAAAATATCCCGATTTCAATAAAGCTTTCCGCAAACGTGCCAAACATCGGGGATATCGCACTCTCCTGTCAACGCGCGGGGGTGGATTGCATAACTGCTATCAACACTCTACCTGCAATGATAATTGACGTTCATGCACGCAGACCTGTTCTTGCAAACAAATACGGCGGGCTTTCGGGACCTGCAATATTTCCAGTGGCTTTGCGCTCGGTAAATGAGATTAGAAATTCCTGCTCCCTACCAATAATCGGCGGCGGAGGGGTGACAAGCGGAGAAGACGCGGCGGCAATGCTCATGGCGGGCGCAAACGCAGTATCAGTTGGAACCGCGCTTTATTATCACAAAAATGCCTTCGCAAAAATATCTGATGAATTGCAATCCTATATGAACGAGCAGGGATTTTCAAAAATATCTCAAATAAAAATGCAAAATTAAAATAAAAAATAAAATGATGAAAAAAATTAATTAAAAAATTAAAATAAAAAATAAAACAAAACAAAAAAAATTTAAGTGGTTTGAAATGATGCCGATAAAAGCAACCGTAATTTCTTGCGAGAAGGAAAACGAGCAGGTTTCCCTTCTCACATTTGATATTTCAATGCCAAACGCAAAGCCGGGCCAATTCGCAATGGTATGGCTTGCAGGCGAGGACGAAAAACCGATGAGCATTGCAAATGCCTCCCCACTAAAATTTGCAATCGCAAATGCGGGAGAAATATCGCAAAAGCTTTCCTCATGCAAAAAGGGCGACATTCTTTTCGTACGCGGACCTTATGGAAAGCCGTTTGAACCAATCGGAAAAAAATGGCTTTTGGTCGGCGGCGGCTACGGCTTTGCACCCCTGCGTTTTCTCGCAAGCGAGGGCGCAAAATCCGGTAAAACTATTGAGTCCGTGCTTGGCGCGCGCTCATCAAAATATTTGATGAAACCCTCGGTTGGCAAAATGCATATTACAACCGATGACGGCTCATCCGGGACAAAAGGAAATGTTCTTGCGGTGCTTGAGCCCTTATTGCAAAAGGAAAAATTTGATTGCATTTATTGTTGCGGGCCGGAAAAAATGATGCTCGCAGTTGCAAAATTGGCAAAAACACACAAAATCCGCTCGCAAGTTTCAATTGAGCGCTATATGAAATGCGGCTTTGGAATTTGTGGGCACTGCGCGATGGGTGGCTGGCTTTCCTGCATAGACGGGCCAACAATTGACGGCGAAGAAGCCCTCAAATACACTCAATTCGGAAAAACGTGCCATGACCGCGCAGGAACAGAAGTGGAAATTTAGCCCTTAAGGTAAAATTTAATTCATGAAACAAAAAATTTATTTTATGCTAATAGGTGATTAATTTGTTCATTCGTTCAACAAGAATTTTCATTGATGGGAAACTTCGCCCCGCGTGCCTCTCGATACACACCGGGCGCATCGGCGGAGTGCACTCATATACATATATGAAAGAGGAAGCCCTTGATGCCGGCGACTGGATAGTAATGCCTGGTGCAATAGATACACATGTTCATATGCGCGAGCCCGAAAGCCCTAAAAAAGAGGATTTCACTTCAGGTTCATCTGCGGCAATTGCCGGCGGAGTCACAACCTTTCTTGACATGCCATGCTACAACTCGCCGGTCACCTCAACGGTCGGCGCGATTACCGCCAAAGAGCGGCTTGCATCCACAAAATCATTATGCGATTTCGGATTTCATTTCGGGGCAACAAACGAAAATTCTGATTTGATAAAGCGATTCCAGCCTTCTTCGCTAAAAGGATTTTTGGCGGAAACGGGTTCAAAGCTCACTCTTACAATGGCAGGGCTTGAGAGGCATTTCTGCTCATACGACAAGCACAAGCCTTTTCTTTGCCACTGCGAAGACCAGGACATAATAGATGCGAATGCAAAAAAATACAAAGAGCATGAGAAAATCCGCTCCGAGCAGGCAGAATTATCTTCCGTGAAAAAAGTCAACAAGCTTGCAAGAAAATATAATCGCAGAGTGCATTTTTGCCATCTTACAACTGGTTCCGAAGTGAGCGCCGCTCTTTTAGGCAACTCAAAAATTCCCGCGCTCAAGCCTTCAACAGAGCCGGACAAATATTTTCTTACATGCGAGGCGGCAACACATCATCTCTTTCTCTCAACCGCAGATTTGCCCGCGCTAAAGGGTTTTGGAAAAGTGAATCCGCCGCTTCGCTCGCGCGCAGAAGTTGCAAGCCTGTGGAAAGCTTTGCCGAAAATAAATTGCGTGATTAGCGACCACGCCCCGCATCTTCCTTCGGAAAAGGCCGAGGGCGCATCCGGTTATCCGGGTGTGCAGACAATGCTTCCACTAATGCTTCATGCGGTGCTTGGAAAAAAACTAAACATCGCGGATGCAGTCCGACTCATGTGCACCGGACCTGCACACACATTCACAATGCACCGCAAAGGAAAAATAGCCGCGGGCTATGATGCCGATTTGGTGATGTTTGACACCGCTCAAAACTGGAAAATCTCATCCGAGGATTTGCATTCAAAGGCAGGTTGGTCTCCTTACGAGGGCTGGACTTTGCGCGGCAAAGTGCTTGGCACTTACATCCGCGGAGAGCAAGTATATTGGGACGGCGAGCTTATGGTAAAGCCCGGCTACGGAGAGCTTGTGCAAAGAAGCGAGCAGGTCGGAAACGAGCGGCTTGTGTTAAGAAAGCATTCAAAGGAGAGATAAACTAACACCCAATTAAAATAAAAAAGTCGCGCGAAATTTTGTTTTGTTGCAAAAAACTTGTGCGGCAATTTCTCATTCCACAAGCTCTAGCGCAACCGTTCCATCGTCTTTTTTGTAAATATCAATTGAGTAAGTGCCTTCCGCGTTTATTTTTTCCATTCCAATGCCGCCGACTTGATAATCAGTTGCCTGCACAATCGCAACCGTTCCATAAGTCGTGTACACATTCAGCACTATTTCCCTGCCGGATGCCTGTACAGACTCAAGAAGGGGCATCTCAACGTTTGCCCTTATCTTGCTTTGTCTCTCAAGGCTTCCGATTGAATTAACAGATGATGCCAGCCTCGCGGCGGAAAATGTGCCCTTTGATATCGCAAGCCTGTCCGGCGAATTCTGGGCATTCCATTCCATTGCCATCAAAATAGGTATGACTGCCAAAGTGAGAATTCCGATAACAACCAAAAATTCCATTGCAACTTGCGCCTTTTTCATGCAGAATGCACACCCGCACCAAATAAAAAGATAATGGAAAAAATCCGGCTAAAAATGCGGGGAAAAGCGCATAATAATTTAGGATGCAATATCAAAAAATCAGAAAAATCGCACAAAAAATACTAAAAACAATAAAAATATCAAAAACAATATAAAAAATATTAGAAAAATAAAACTAAAAAATACAAAAAAATGCCCTAAAGCAAAGCCATTTGATTAATTTCTTCTTCCGGACATTCCAATCTTCTTATCTTTTTTTGCCTGCACTTCAATTTCATCCATCGCCTGATGCACCGCGCTTATGAGCTCAAAATCAGTTGCATGCGCCCTGTAAGCTTTTTTTCCGCGTACATGTGCCGCCACGACATACCGGCTTCCCTCTCCTTTAACATGAATGGATAGACTTTCTGCCCCCATGTTTTTCATCTTGGAGAGCAGTTTTTCCCCCAAAACGGTAATGTCATCAGTCAGGCTCTTGTCTATTCCATCAAGTCCTGATACAATAACTGGCAGACCTATTTTTACATGCACGACTGTTTCAAGTATGTCTTTCGCGGTAATTATTCCCGCAGGCCTTTCTCCCTCAAGCACAATAAGCGCAGCCTTTTTCGTATAAAGCATCTTTCTTACAGCTTCGGAAATCGACGCATCCTGTCCAATCGTTTCCACGTCCGTCTTCATAAACGAGCGGACCGGAAAATCAGTTTCCTTTCTTTTTTGCTGTTTTAATTCCGGCTTTCTCTGTCCGTCATCCGTTCTTGTTGGAAGCAAATCAAACACGGATACGATTCCCGCAAGCCTTCCGTTCTCAAGAACCACGAGTCTTCTCACGTTTGCCTCCTGCATAATCGAGTTTGCAACCGCCGCCGAGTTTGAGGCGTTCACAGTCATTATCGGGCTTGACATGTGGTTTTGCACTTTATGCCCTTTTAGAAATCCGCTCTTCTCAAGCATGGCAAGTATTTCCCATCTCCCCACAATGCCCAGAACATTTCCTCCTTCCATCACTGGCAGGCTCTTAAACCGTCCCGCAAAAAAAGCATTGCATATATCCTGAAGCGAATCTTGCGGGTCAAGCACCGGCGTCTTTACAACCGCGTTTGAGCATTTGGTGGTTGAAATATCAATTCTTCTCTCCCTAAGTCTGCGCTCGTCAATCATTCCAACATATTTTTTTCCCTGAAACACGACTGCTCCAAGCCCTGCCTGTTGTATTTTCCCAAGGGCCTTTGATATGGTATCATCCGCGGACACAATTATTGCTTTTGACAGCTCCATCTTCTCACCCCTTTTCTTTCACACAAATCAATAAGGCAATATTTAAAACACAAATTATGAGCCGTCGTAAAACAAACAAAGCAATTAATCAAAATAAAAATAATCTCCCAAAAACAACCGGCAAAATATTCAAACCCGGACTCTTTCGGATCGAGCCCAGGCTCGCAAAATGGGAATTTTTAGTTTTTTTGCGCCCTCAAAAAAATTTCATCAGGATTTTTTTTGTATGCAAGTGTTTTTTGCAGTATCGCTCACATCTTCTCAAGCCGTTCAATGCCTATAACTTCCATGCACTGTGCAAGCAAGCACGACGACGCATAAACAATTGCAAGCCGTGCGGATTTTTTCTTCTCATCCTTTTCATTAAGCACCGGAGAAGTGGTGTAAAATTTGTTGAATGCGCCCGCAAGCCCGATTGCAAACTCGCAAACAGGGTGCACCTGATAATTTTTGGCGCATGAATCAAGCGTGTCATTCCATGAAAGCATGAATCTAAGCAGTTCTGTTTCCTGCTCGCTGTATTGATATTTCGCATCCGGCACCTTGATTTTCATTCCCGCTTCTTTTGCTTTCGCCATTATTCCAAACGCGCGCGCATAAGCATACTGCACATAAGGTCCGGAATCCCCGGAAAGTGAAAGTGCCCTATCCATATCAAAAACTATTTTCTGATTTGCGGACGGTCTAAGAATAGAAAAGCGCAAAGCCCCGCATCCGACCGCATGGGCAATTTTGTCTTTTTGCTCATCATTGTACTCGACATTTATCCTCTCTCTGGCTCGCTTTATTACCTCGTCAATTAGTTCGTCCGCGGAAAAGCCCATTTCTCCCTGCGCGCCCATCCATGTGCCCGCTCGTCCGGAAAACTTTCCCTGCGGAAGCACCACGTGCTCATATGCAAGATGAATTGAATTTTTCGCCTCATTCACATATCCCATTCTCTCAAGCACGGCGCAAATGACTTTTTGCGGATAAGCCTGTTCTGCCCCAATAACATTAACCACTGTTTGCGCATTCGCAAATTTCATTTTTTCGCCCTTTCTGCAAGTCATATACGCAACCTTTCCATTCGGTTGTGCAATAAATTCGCAGAAAGAGAACCTGTTTTTGAGCAGCCCGAATTTGTAAAGCTGGAATGCAACATCCTTGCCCGTATATGTTGCAGTTCCATCGCTTCTAATCATTATTTTGTCTGCGTTCTCAAGCCCTTCAAAGCCGGATGCACCCTGTAATCTCACTACCCAACAGCCTGCATTTTTTCCCTGTTCCTCAAGCACCAGCACGCCTGATTTTTTTATCATCTCAAGCCCTTGCGCAAAAATATCCCGTACGATGTCCGACTCAAAAATGAGCGCATCATGATAAATTCCAAGCATGAACGCCGTCTCATATTGTGCGCCGACTATTTTCTCAACTGTTTTTCTTGCCTGCAACGCTTCCTCTCCTTCTCCTTCCTCAAGTTTTTTCAAAAGCGCGCGCACCTGCGCATTCACTTGCGGCTCTTCAATTCTTTTTGCAACTTGTACATATTGCCTGCCAAACACATGGTCTGTTTTTTTTGCGAATTTTTCATCCGCGCTTTGCGAGTTTGCATATGGCAAATTCTTTTCCCCCCAAACGGATTGTGCAACCTGCAATCCCAAATCGTCAATATAGTCAATTCTTTGCACATCGTAGCCGCATTTTGAGAGCACGTTTGCAAGCGAATCCCCCAAAATTGCATTTCTCATATGCCCTGCATGCCACGGCTTATTCGGATTTACGGAAGGAAATTCAATAATTATTTTTTGCTTTTTGCCAGTCGGCTTTTTGCTCTTTGAAATTTGCCCGACAATTTTTCCCCAAAAGTTTTTTGCAAAATAAAAATTCAGGTAAGGTCCGCTTGCCTGCGCGCGTGAGACAAACTTTGGCCATTTTGCCTCGTTTGCCCATTTGGTTGCAAGCGCAACCGGATTTGCCTTTTGTGTTTTTGCCAACGAGAACGCAAGCGTGGAGCACCAGTCTGCCTGCGCTCCTTTTGGCGCGCACAGGCTTGAGAATGCATCTTCAAATTTGGCTCCTGATGTCTGCGAGAGAGAATCCGCAAGCTCTTCCTTCCATCCTTTTTTCATGAAATCATCATCCATTCATTGCAAACTTTTCATTTTAATCCTATCCAACACTATAATCGAATTCAATCAGTCATTGCTGTAAAATCCGAATTTGATTATGTCTGTCACTCTTATCCAGTCCTGACGTATCACTTCTTCGCTGAAATGCGAATAAACCTCTTTCAAGAGCTCTTTTAACTGCGTTCCGTCTGCCAGCCTAACATCATAATACATGTCAAAATTTCCGAATGTGAACGAAGAGCGATAAATTGTCGGCTGGGTGTCCAAATATCTCATCAATTCATCCCTTCTCTTTTGCGGAATATATTTTAGTTTCACAAAAACCCTATAATGTAAAAATCCGTCAAGGTTGGGGTTCAACTTTGTGCTGTACCCAGCAATAATTCCTTTCTTCTCAAGCTTTTTCATTCTGCTATATACTGTCGGACCGCCAATGCCTGTCTGCTTCGCAACCTTCCAAATCGGCCAATTGGCATTATCGGCAAGCACCATAAGTATTTTTTTGTCTATCTCGTCAACTTCAACTTCTCCTTTGTAAGTGTCCAATATCACTTTTGGCTTTAGAGTTTTTTTAATATCCGAATCAATAAAATTTTCATGAGTGAAAAAATGCGCTTTAAGATGAATAAGCCTTATCTCATCAATGGCATATCCTTCAACTGCCTCTCTCATAAGCCATAATGATTCGGCGGCATCATCCGTACTCTTTACAAGAAGCACGACTTGCAAATCATATGTTCCATATGTGAGTAGCACATCGGTGACTCTTGGAATTTTGCATATCTCATTAATCATTTTTGCCCTTTTATCTTCCGGCATCTCCTTAAGCTTGTAATATACTGCATAGGGTCTGTACTTGATCTTTCGGTAATCAACTATTGTGATAAACGAAAGTATTGCCTTGTTCTTTACCAATTGTTCAAGTCTGTACGCAAGCCTCGCCGGAGATGCATGCAATTTTTTTGAAAGGGATGTAAGGCTTTGCCTACAATCTATGTCCATCCAGTAAAGAATCTGACGATCAAGCTTGTCCAACTGCCATTTCTCTTTTTCCACGCTGTTACATATGCCCTCTCATCTTTTTAAATATTTTTATAAAAAATGCGTTTTTTTAAAAAACAAGCGAAAAATCGGCTGTTTAATATTATATCTATTACATGTGCCCATCACTTTATGGGGGTGAAAAGGTTGCATTCATTGGAAAAAAACCTAAAATGCTCCAATTCATCTCTGTTGAAATTGGCAGGGGAAATTTTTTTCGGAAGCCAAGGGGAAAGTTGGGAGAAAAAACGCCTGCAAGACGAGGTGGGAATATGAGCGTTCACAAAGATGCGGCAAATGTTCGCCCGCGTGGGGGGCTATCTGGATCAAAATCCAATACCGCGCTCGATGAAAAAATCGGGAGCATACTCAGCCGGGTAAAAACAAACAGCTTCAAGGATTTTGAGTACCAGATAACGGAACTTTGATTTTTCTCTCTTTTATTTTTGATTTTCAAAGTTTAATTTTTCACCGGCCTATAAACCGTGTAATATCTTGTTGTTTTATATATGTCAAAAGGCGTAGTCTAATCATAACTTAGTTGTTAGTAGGTTTGAAAATGGTGCAATTAATAGACGATATATTATCATTTCTCTCAACCCCTTTTAATTTCGGGTTAGTGTTAGTGCTTCTTCTTCTCGGGCTCAACGTATTCTTTTTCATGCCGTCCCCGCAAGGCTCATACAAGTATTCCGGAGAGGGGCAGGTTGCAAACGCGACTTTGACAATAGATTTTTTCTTTCATCCGTCCTGCCCTCATTGCAAGGAGCAAATGGGTCTGAATGCAAAGCTTGCAAAAGAATATTCGCAAATAGCGTTTGTTTATCATGACACATCAACGCAGGAGTCATTGGCCCTTTTGGAGCAAATGCACCAAAAATATAATGTGGATTCATCGTTGCGCGGAGCGGTTCCGGCGACATTTATCGGAAAGCAATATTACATCGGTTATGACAACGAGCAAAACAGCGGGCAGAAAATAAGACAGATGGTGGTGTCCGAGCTTGCAGGCTCAAATGTTTCCCAGCCTCAAAATCAAACACTCGATTCCCTTGAAATTAATCTCCCGATTGTCGGAACCATAAAGCCCGCACAATTTTCGCTTCTGGCATTGGCGGTAACTCTCGGGCTCATAGACGGATTCAATCCGTGCGCGATGTGGGTGCTTGTTTATCTTATCTCAATTGTTCTTGCAATGAAGGACCGCTCGCGCCTCTGGCTTATCGTGGGCTCTTTCGTGCTTGCGTCCGGTGTTCTCTATTTTCTTTTCATGACTGCGTGGCTCAACGCATTTTTATTCGTGGGATATTTCCGTCCGGTGACAATAATTGTCGGGCTGGTGGCATTGGGCGGAGGCATTCTCTCGGTAAAAGAATTTATGCAAAATCCAAATTCGCTTGAGTGCAAGGTGACTGGTGTAGAAGACAAGAAAAAGACAATGAATTCCATTCAGTCTCTTGTGTCTGCTCCTCTCACATGGGCGACAATTTTCGGGGTAATCGTGCTTGCATTCTCAATAAATTCAATAGAATTTGTCTGCTCCGCGGCAATTCCTGCAATATTTACTCAAGTACTCGCACTCTCAAACCTGTCCGGGCTTGAATATTATTTCTACATTTTGACATACACACTCTTTTTCATGTTTGACGATCTGATAATATTCGGCTTGGCGGCAATGGCGGTTTCATCAGACTTTGGGCAAAAATACGCCGGCTACTGCCACATAATCGGCGGAGTAATAATGCTCCTGCTTGGAATAATGCTTCTCTTTTTCCCAAACGTGCTTGCATAAAAATAATTTTTATATTTGCCGAATACCTTTTATTTTCCTTCAAACAGTAGTTGTATTCTTATGTCTGATTTAACAACTTCAAAGGTAAAAAAATTCTACGAGGAACATCCCTATCCAAACCAGATTGTTCTCTCAAAAGAAAGCCTTTTTGAAAAAAAGCACACAAGCGTAATGAAGCACATTCTCTCATGCGCAAATCTTTGTCCAAACGATTTGAAGGGCTTATCTGTATTGGATGCCGGTTGCGGCACAGGGGAAAAATCTGCGTACATGGCTCTAATGGGTGCAGAAGTGGACGCATTTGACATTTCAAAAACCTCAATAGAAATCGCGAATAAGAACGCAAAACTCCTGAAAATAAATGTAAATTATTTTCAATCCGATTTTGCCAAATTCAATTCAGATAAAAAATACGACTTGATAATTGCAATCGGCACATTGCATCATACTTACGCCCCAAAAGAAAATTTCTATCGCATAGCATCCCATTTAAAGGAAAATGGAAAAATCGTGGTCGGGCTTTACAATGTTTATGGCAGGCTGGCGTGCAGGGTGCACAGAAAGCTCTTGCAATTCGGCGCAAAAAATCCATCTCAAATAATACGCACTCTCAAATTAGCCGACGAAAAAAACAAGGTCAGATTTGCCGCAGTTGCAGACAGGTTTGCCTCACCTCATGAGTCTTATCATTGCATTCAAGAGGTTCTAAATTGGTTTGAAAAAGCAGGCGTTCATGCAATCGCCTCATACCCAAAAACCGATTTGCAAAACCGGCTCTCAATACACACAAGCCAGTTCGGCTGGCTGTTTTCACAAACCGGATTTTTTTTCATGGGCGGAGAAAAGCAATCTTTCACTGCTAAAAACCGCAAAAAAGGCATGTAATCAACAAAACCACAATTTATATATTTTGCACCACACATATATCTCTATGAATGTCAAAGCATTAGTCTCATTGCTGCTCGCGCTTAGCATAAATAATGCCTTGCCAAATGGCACAATATTTGCGCAGGCAAAGCAAAAATCGGATGCCCAAAAGTCGGCATATTCAAGTTTGCAAAATCAATCCTCATCTGCCAAAAGCATTCTCTTAAGGCAGGCTCCATCCAAAAAGGGGCAGGCAAGCGAGCAAAACGGCGAGCAAAAAACTTCGGACCCATATCTTCGCCTTCTTCTTTACCGACAACAAAATCTGAGCAACTCGTCTTCGTGGCCGGTTCTTATAAACGGCGGAAAAAACGCTTTTGAAACATTTTTTGCAATGGATGAGGAACTGCTAATCATTCCTCCAAGAGCAACCGAGAAAAAAGAGCGCACAATCCGGCTGTTTATGCAAAACATTCCGGTTGCATACGAATCAAAAGCCGAGCTTAACGGCGTGTATTCTGCCGAGTCATGGTCAATTCGTTTTCTCCCGCTTGCGGGTCAGCGGCAAATTCAGAGGCGCTACCGCCCAAGCACGCAAAGCAAGGAGGAAATCATTCAAAATATGTACTCTTTCGGCAAACTTGCTTTTTCGCGCGTATTGGAGCCCGCTATAAAAAGCGCACTTTTGATATTGCCCGGAGCAGAATCAAAAATAGATTTTAGTGGTATGTGCTCCGAGCTCGCAAACGGGCTTGATGCTTTGGAAGGACAGCCAACGCTTGCGCCAGCCGCCAAAACACTTGCGCGCAAAGTCGTATCCGATTACGGGTTCAATGAAGAAATAACCAATGCAATTTGCAAAAGCTATGACAAATATATCGACAACATGAAAATAGTCGGCACCGCAACAAACACTGGTCTGCCAAATGTTTATCGCCGCGCCAACAACTTAATTCTGGCGGACTCCATAGCGGGATTCAGCTCTGATATTCTGGGAATAAAACATACTCAAGCCCGCCTCTATCTTGATGAGACTTCCAACCCGTCTGAGCTTGCAGTACAGCTTGAGCTTCTCTCATCTGAAATCGTGCGCTTGAGCAAAAACCATAATCATCCGTACGCTCTCAAACTGCAAAAAATTTCTCAAGATTTCAAATCAAACACTGCTCAGGCATTCATCGCCCTCTCGCAAGTCCAGCAGGAAATCACGCACCAAGATGACGATGTCCTCAACGCTCTTGACATCTTTCACGCGTACACACTTCAAATTCCAGATTACAATCTTTTCGTGCAGTCAGTCGTCTGGCCGGACCGCGTACTCGAATCACAGAAGTATTCTTTTGGCTCCAAGAGCCAGCTTCAAATTGATTATCCAATAGACTACTATATCAGCGAATTTGGCATGGACAATCTGCCAGATCCGCTAATCTCGCAAAACGAGCTTTACAAACGTCTCAAGCTCGCACAGGACGAGGATGTTTGCTCCTCCTCACTAGAAAGGAAAGTCTATTTGCCTTCGGTGGCAAAAGCATATCCGATTTCAATATGGCATACAAAATTCACCGAGCCATCTGACACCTCCAAATGGGAAAAATTCGAGCTGGGCTTAAACGCGACTTTCAACGTGCTTAGTTCTGCGGAGCCCGCGCAAATCGCGTCAATCAACGGCATGGTAAAGATTGGAGGCAGAAGTCGCATTCGCATTTCTGATACTTCCCAAGTTGTGAAATCTTATGCGCAGGTTCCTCCCGCTCCATCAGCCCCGCCGAAAGTGGATTTTTTGCAAATCGCATCGGTTGAGAAAAAGCCATTCCCAAGTTTTTTTGATTCTCCAGATTTCTCGCTTGCATTTTCCCCCAAAACCTATAATTCAAAACTCGGCACGACTGATACGCTTTTTGTAAATCCATCCGGGCTGGCTCCCGGAGCGGTGAAAAACCTGGTTGAGAGCGCAAGAAGATGCGGAATCGGGCTCGCATTTTCTGACAATGAAAACCGTTTGCGCATAGTTGCGGGTTATTCGCCCGGAGCACTCCTGTCCTACACCGGGCTTGTGCAAACCGCCCGAGGCTCATTCACAATACTTGCGGATGCAATGAAGCGAATACCACTCGTATCCTCGGATACCTCTATTTATTCTCTTAATTTAAACGGCGGTGTAGGGTGCCTCCTACCGGCAACCTTGCGTGCAAGCATAATCGAAAACGAGAATTTCACAACGGCAACTATTGTAAATTCCTCCGATTTGTTCTCAGCAAGCCATCTTCTCTGGTTCTTGGACGCGGATTTGAAAATGGTGAGAGTAGCATCAGATAGCTCATTTCGAGTCATATTCACAACAAGCGCGGCGGCGGACAATTGGATGGAGGCAAGCGGGCAGGATGCAAGCATAACTTATGGTTTTTCCACTTGCGCATGGTTGGAGCCAATACAGCAAATCCGGTTCGAAAATCTTTCTTGGACTCCAAACGGGGGAGTAGTTTATTCTTATTCATTGGGGCAATTTTTGCAGTTGTGTATGCAAAATCGTTTCGTGCTTGAGGGAACGAACGAGTTCTCTGTTCTGCTTGAGAATGGCTGGAGGCATTCCAATTTATCTCTCAAGTCTTTCGGGTCCTGGTACAAGCACGGACACAATTTGAATCCGTACATGGATATAACCGCCAAATACTCAAAATCGGAAAGTTTTGATATTGCATTGCAGGTTTCTTGGGATAAGCTTTCGGGTTTTATGCAGTCAAACAAAAGCTTTGATTTATATCGCGCTTCCCTTCACATGATGTTTCGCGTTCACATTGAAAATCTCTGGTAGGCAAACAGAATTTTTCAACGGCAAAAGAAGTGCTTTTTTAATTCCTTCATGCCAAAACAAATTATCAAAGGGGCTGTGTGCTAACCTGGTATGCTCCCGCGTTCGGGACGCGGAGGTCTGAGTTCAAATCTCAGCAGCCCCAAGGCCTTTTTCTTTTCTCTTGCTAAGAGAAAAGAAAAACCCCTGGGAAAAAGAAAAGAGAACTGGTAAATGTCTTGGCTCATTTTCTGTTTCGGTTGTACTAAATGCGCTTACTTTGAGAATGATAAAATTGGAATAACTGATTTGTGTTTATGCTTCTAAACTGCGCTCTCTCTATTTTTATTCAAATCAAAAAGCATTATTCTTTTGCATAAACAATCATTCCCACTCCTGCAACTGCGGCAATCGCCGCCGCAACTGCAAACGCGGGAACGGCTCCAAACACAGCCCATAGCGCTCCGAATATCACACTTGCGGGAAGATAAACTGCCCCGACCGCCGTATTATATGCGCCGAGCGCAATTCCTCTTTCCTTATCTCCTGTAATGTCTGAAATGTATGCCTTGCTAACCGATTCATCCGCCGCAACAAATATCGCATAAATTGCAAAAAGCAGTACAACATCCCAAAACGAGGAAGCAAATGCAAATCCAATAACTATGAGCCCATAAAGAAAGAACGAGCCGATTATCACATTTCTTTTTCCTATCTTATCCGAAAGCTGTCCTATCGGCACCGAAAATATCACATACACTATATTGTAGAAAATATATATCAGAAGAATATTCTGCATATCTATTCCTATCTCGTTTGCGCGCAATATGAGAAATGCAAATGAAAAATAAGCAAGAGAAAACAGGCAGGAAATTCCAAGAAATCTTTTGTAGCCGGATGACAAAAGCCGCAACGATTCCCAAAAGTTCGGGCGTTTTGAAATATCCTCTTTCGCAATTGCCTTCACTTTCGGCTCTTTTACAAAAAGCCAAAACACAAGCACCGAAAGAAATGCGGGTATGAGTGCATAATAAAAAATTGTTTTATATGCTCCTTCTCCGCTTCCAAGCGCCCCCAGTATCAAATATGCAATTGCAGGTCCGATTATCGCGCCCATTGTATCCATTGCCCGATGCAAGCCGAATGCCTTTCCCCTCACGCTCTTGTCGGACGATGCGGCAATTATCGCATCTCTCGGGGCGGTTCTAATGCTTTTTCCTACCCTCTCCACACCCCGAAATACAAGAAACACGGGCCAGGTGTTTGCAAGCGCAATTCCAAGCTTTGAAACGGAAGAAAGCCCATAGCCTGCAAATACAAATTTTTTGCGGTTGCCGGATTTATCCGAAAAATATCCAACGAATATATCAAGAAGCGAGGAGGCGCTGTCGGCAATTCCTTCAATAAGCCCGACTATTTCCTTACCCACCCCCAAAACGGTTGTAAGAAAAATAGGAATGATTGGCAAAATCATCTCAGACGAAACATCCGTGAAAAAGCTTACTATGCCAAGAACGACTACGTTTTTTTGTATGCCTGATAGCAAACCCATAAGTAGCTCATGCGCTTATCGCTATTATACCTTTTGGCCGATAGCTTACAAAAATCACTTTTGCTCCTAAAGGTGAGGTTTGCTCCCAAATTCAACTAAACAAAAACTCGATGTATTATTTCCTTTTGCTTGTTCTTCGCATTTTGAAAGGCATTTTTGTATTTCCAGCTTAACCAAGACGAGTTTTACTAGTACTATTACAAGCATTCTAATGTCGAAAGCACAAACAACTTGGTAAATGCAAAGTTCGAGGATAAGGTGAAAAGTAAGAACAAGGCGGCGCAGGAAAATGAATTGCCATGCAAGTTCATGGTGCATAATATCATCGTGCTGATACTCGTGAGCTTTGAATTGGAGAGAGGGGGGGTTGACTTCAAAACGGAGTAAATGGGTTTAAAAGGAACGACACGACGAAGAACAGAGGTTAGAAAACAATATCCGAACGCTTAAATACTCTTCCAACGAAATTGACAACGGAGATGAGTATGGTAGTCAAGATCATAGATATAGACCTCACCGAAGACGTGCAAGAATTCATTAAGGTCAATGCTGATGTTACTTGTAGTGATTTGTTAAAAAAAGTGATTTCTGATGCTCCAAAAGGGGAACTACTTAAGGTGAGTAAGGAGATAGGTTCATTCACCAAGATAATTTCGGTAGAAATTGTTACCGAGGAACTACTTGCTAAAGAACTTCAGTGATTCTGTGGTGCGGACTAAATATACTTCGCGTATTCTGTGTGATAAATATTTTACTGACTGGCTTTTGGCATCCGAGCCGACCATCAAGCTGAGTTCTTTCAAGAAGTTGATGTTCATAAAAAGCAGTTCAGCTGAACATAAAGGAACTCATAATATAATGCTTGATTTTGACGTTAAAGAGTTGTTGAGTAAGAAAGCCATGAACGAAAATTATCTACGTGCATCATTCAAAGAGGAAACCTATATTCATGATTCTGTAAAAGAAGTTCTCCCCCCAGAAGCTCACCCAGATGACGAATTTTGTAATCGGATATTTTACGCCATTTGGCTAGCGAATAAAACGCCCTATAGTTGCCATATTTTCACTTCGCCCGAGCAAAAAGAAATTTATGACAAAAACCAGCATCTTAAAGGTTTAACAAGCGTGCGAGTTAAAACTGGTGCAGAAGCATTAGACAAAATAGATGAATTTTGGAAGACATACACTCTGGATAAAGCAAGATATGCGTTTCAAAATCTTTAATCCACTCCTGTCTGTCATAAGTCTGTAGTAAGAGGCGGTTTTAACAGCAAAGCTGGCTGAGTTTGAAATTTTAAATTTTCTATCTTGCCAATATCTCTTTTGCCTGCTCTCTTAATTTTTCAATTCTTTTCTGTGTTATGCCGCTCTTAATCAGCCGATCATTTGGCGCATTTGCCAAATCCTTTAGCGTAATTACTCCCGCATCATGCAACAAAATAAATTCCTGCCTTGTAAGATTTTGCAATACCGTGGTCGGATAAAGCTTGTGCTCGTCAATTCTAACCTGTATGCTTTCATTGCGCGGGAAAGACCATCCAAGCAATTTCAATCCGACGCAATCCGCATATTGGATTACATCTTCCGTAAATTTTGTATTTGTGGCAAGCCAGCAGGCATCAATGCTCGTATCCCTTTCGCGTATATCCAAAAAGCGGGCCCACGAATAAAGCGCGGATTGTATATGGCACTTCATGTGCGGCGAATTATGAAATTTGCACTCAACGATGCTCTTTGTCGCAGGCATTTCATTCATTTTCGGTCTGGTAGCGATAACATCAATCTCATGATTTACGCATTTGCCGCAAACAATTTGGCGCAATTTTGTATCGTAATTTCTGCCCTTTAGCAGTGCACCTATATATGTCTCAAACGGATAGCCGTTCGGACCCATTTTCAAAAGTGATGATTTGAGGCTGAAGCGGGCGGCGGCACCTGGCTTTAGGTCGCTTAAGTGCTCAAAAGCCAAGTCGTATATCTTTTTTGTGGAAACAACTTCCTGTTTTATCTCCTGTTGCATTGACTCTACTACTTCATCCGCCAATGCCCTTGATGCGCCCGAGCGATGCAGTGCATTCTTTATCTTGTTATAATCCAGCGGCTCAAGTGCGCCGTCGGCTTTTTTCACAAGTGTGACTGGCATGCATTTGCAAGGATGGTAAGCAATAAAACCCTTATGCAAAAATAAGTTTTCTTTGAGCCAAACGCGGGTGTTCCCATTCTTTTAGGTTAGCGTTTTTTGGCAGATTCAGCTCTATTAGAAAATGTGTGCATATCCAAGCATCGCCAAAATGCAAATTATGATTGGCTGGTGCACAATATAAATTAAGAGTGAATTCTGTCCGCACAAATCAAAAAAGCGCATAATTTTTGCATTTGGAATACAAATGCTAAACTTTCTTTCCTGTTTTTCATACAGGCTTTTGCCGGCGAACATCCCAAGCAGTACTATGCCTATCCATGGAAAAATCGGATAATAATCCAGAGTGTAAAAATTTGAATTCATCCCTAAAATGAAAAGAAAAATATTGCTCGTTTGCATCTGCGAAAGAACCTCTCCCGCAAGAATAAACAAAATCCCGACCGCAAGATTTAGATAATAAAAATCCAGGAAAAAATATCCTATAAGGACTGCCAATGCAATAAAGTGAATTATTCCAAAGAAAATGAATCCATCGTGCGGATAAATATAAGTCGCCAAGCTGATTAGTGCCGCGATTGCAAACAACCCAAGGCTTCTTTTTGCATATTTTAAAAATGAATTTTTTCCCTGTGCGTTTGCCCGTTCATGGCTCAAATGCAGCGAAATTCCGACAATGAAAATGAGTATAAATGCCGCGAGCCGCCCAAAGAGCATAAGCGCACCCGAATGCATGTCAAAAGAAGCAATGTGAAAATAATTCAAATCATAAAAAATGTGAAATACAACCACCATTAGAATTGCAATCCCGCGCAAAATATCTATTTCCTCAAAGCGTTTTTGCGAATTGTTCTGAAATTTCCCAAGTGCGGTTGGCGTGTTTATTCCATCGTTTTGCATTTTATCAGAAGCGTTTTGCATTTTCATTCCTTTTTGGATAGCAAATCAATTATCCTCTCATGCACCAAACCATTGGTTGCAACCATTGAGGGCGAATCCAATTTCCATTCATTTCCCTGCATATCCGTGACTTTGCCGCCTGCTTCCCGCACAATGAGTGCGCCTGCGGCGCCATCGTAGGGCTGAAGCCTAAAAAGAACGCATACTTCTGCCAACCCCTGTGCGATAAAACCAATATCATATACTGCGGAGCCCAAATTTCTGCTATTAAACACCTGCTTTGATACTCTCGCAAGCTTTTGGAAATTTTCATCCGCATTTTTGTCTCTTGCGGCAAAGCAAATTAGTGCCATTGCCTGTTCAATCTTTTTTCTTTTCGAGACATTTATCTTCGTTTTGCTGATTTTCCCATCCTTATCAAGTTCGTATTTGAATGCGCCCTTTCCCTTTTGGGCAATGAGCATAATTCCCTGCGACGCAAAGCTCAATCCACCCGCAATCAATTTTCCGTTTCTTGCATATGCAATGCTCACTCCCCAAATCGGAAAGCCGTATGCATAATTGTTTGTGCCGTCAAGAGGGTCTATCACCCAGCAGTTTTGTGCAATCAAATCCTGCTTGTTTTGCGCCCCTTCTTCGGTATATATTTTGTGGGTTGGAAATTTTTTGAGTATCGCGGATGTGATGAGTGATTGGGAAGCAATATCTGCATCCGTCACAAGGTCGTTTATCGCCTTATTTGATGCCTGCGCGCCTTGCTGCATTTTTATCAGAAGAGCATCCGAGTCAATTAGCATTTTGAGGATAAATTTGTCCAGTTTTTCATCCATAAATTTTACCCCTTTCTCTCTTGATTAAGTTTATATTGATAGTAATTCTATATAATCTAACACGGGCCCGTAGCTCAGCTTGGATAGAGCAGCAGCCTTCTAAGAAATCTTTTTTCTTTTCAAAAAGAAAAAGAATTTCAACCCAAAAAGAAAACACGTTAATGCTTGATGGGTTTGCGAAGTCAGCTGAAGGTCGTGGGTTCAAATCCCATCGGGTCCGTTCGTTCTTCTACCCACGGACCCTCTGGTTTTGAGCCGCTGGCTCAAAATCTGCCCAACCAACGATTTTGGTTGGGCATCCCATCGGGTCCGCTCATTTTTTCTTTTCTTAATTTTTTTCTTTAGAAAAGAAAATGGTTGTATGTTTTACAACTTCTCGCAATTTCTGCATCTCATTTATAAATTCATTAAGATAAACACTTTGATATTACATTTCCCTTCTCCCTAGGTGGATTAGGAGGTGGCGTTCATGTCTGAAAAGAAAATAAAAGAAATTACCGAACTCATGGAAATGCTCATGGAAGACACATCTGTCCCAAAAAACATAAGAAAAGTTGTGCAGGAAGCCCGCGACTGCCTAAAGGCGGACGACGAACTCTCAACTCGCGTATCTTCCGCAGTACAATCATTGGTTCAGGTATCAGAAGACATCAATATGCCAATGCACGCAAGGACGCAGGTGTGGACAATTCTCTCTGCATTGGAATCCATCGAAACCAATTAATTACGACTAATTTCCATATTATTTTTTCCTATTCTCTTTTTGAATTTTAATGCCCTTATTGTAGAGATGAAAGAGGACATAGAGCGTCTTTATCTCTCAAACGTGCGATTGTCTGTTGATGCCTACAACTATTTGATGCACAATGAGGTTGATGCCGGCGCGCTCAAACTGATGTTAAACTCATTAGAGCCTTTCCTTAGCGTCGAGTCCGTGAAATCCGCAATTGCGCAAAGCAAAAAAATCCCCGTTTTTGACAATAAAGTGCAAGAGCAAAAAATTCAAATAGAAAAAGGCGAAACAGTTTATTCTCACAAAGAAAGTCCGCAAACACAGGACGAAATATCCATTTCCACTACTGGTGCAAAATCATCTGGGGAAAATTCATCGGGTGCAACTTCATTTGCAAAATCAAATTCCATACCTTCTGATTCAAATATTTCAAAAAATATTTCAATTGCCGATTCAGAATCTGCATCTTCAATTCCAAACGCCGATGCAAACGCTCCGAAAGTGGAAGTTTTGCGCGTGCCTCATTTTTCCCCAATCGCAAAAGAATATTCTCCAAATATAAAAATTCACGAGCACCGCGACATTTCCGGGCAGTCAAGATGCATGGGCACGGTGGAAGATTTTGTAGCCTACTTTCGCGACCGCTACAAACAGGAGTCTGGCATTTTGCGAAACCGAAGCACGCACCTGCCGATAGTCCGGCTTGACCAGCTTTCATTGCACACTGGCTCCGAAGCAAGAATAATCGTAATGGTAACCGACAAGCGTGTCACTTCAAAAGGAAATCTCTGGCTTGAAGTGGAAGACGATTATGGCTCTGCAAAAGTAATGATTTCCTCAAAAGAGCCCTCCTTCAAACAAGCCGGTACAATCCTTCGCGATGATGTAGTCGCGCTTGATGGAAAAATTGCGCAGGAATTTTTCATTGCAAAAACAGTGTCTTGGCCGGATTTGCCCGTGATTCGCGCCGAGCCAAAGTGCGAGCAGGATTTGGCTATTGCATATTTGTCCGATTTGCATCTTGGGAGCAGATATTTTCTTGATAAACCTTTCAAGCGATTTTTGCGCTGGCTAAAAGGCGAGGAGGGAAACAGCGCGCTTGCGGGCAAAGTAAAATATATCGTAATTGCGGGCGATGTGGTGGACGGAATCGGAGTCTATCCTTCACAGGAAAAAGAACTCACAATCACCGACATCTATGCGCAATATGCCGAGTTTGACAAAGTGATGCAATCTCTCCCGGATTATATAGAAGTAATAATGGGTCCAGGCAACCACGATGCTGTAAGGCGCGGCGAGCCACAACCTCTCATTCCAATGGATATGGTAAAATCAGACATAAAAAAAATCGGTTCGCCCTCATCAATTGATATTGAAGGCTTCAACCATCTTGTATATCACGGAACATCTTTAGATTCTATAATTGCAAACATGTCCGGGCTCTCATATGCAAAACCCGAAGGTCCGATGCTTGAAATGCTCAAGCGCAGGCATCTCTCGCCAATTTACGGCGAGAATTTAATAATTCCGGAACTGCGCGACTTCATGGTAATTTCTCAAGAGCCGGATGTTGTGCACATGGGGCACATTCACAAAAACGCGTCAATGAAATACCGCGGCACCCTGCTCATAAATTCAGGTACATTTCAGGACAGGACAGACTTTCAGGCAAAGATGGGGCACATTCCAAGTCCTGCAATCACTCCTGTTCTTGAGCTGAAAAGCCAACAGCTCAGCCACATCAAATTTTTGGAGGAAACCCTATGAGCGGGCAAGACAGCACCTCAAACATTGCAAACGCACTTTCTCCTCAAGACGATTTGGGCAACGGGAAAATTCAAACCGCCAATTTGCCCAATGGCAATTTAGAAAATTCAAAAAATATTTCAAATCCATTGTCTCACGAAAATAAAATCAAACTTTCGCAAATCGCGCACGAGCTTGAGAAAAAAATAACTCAAATTTCTCACCCTTCCGCCTCTTCGGATGCAAATCACAAAATTTCATCTCCGGAAATGGAACAATATTTTGCCACACTCAAAAAAGGGCTTGACGAAGCATTTGACATGGCATCGCATGCGCGCGCACAAGGGCTTGACCCAGAAAAAACTGTGGAAATAAAGCCCGCATCCGATGTTGCCGCGCGAGTTGAGGGATTAGTAGGTCCGGTAGGTATCGCATCATTAATCCGCGAGCTTGAAAAAAGCGGCAAGACCCGCGACGTTGTCGCAAAAGAAGTGGTTATAAAAATTCTCTCCGGTGAAGTGATAAAAGGTTCGCAGGAAAAGCTCATCGACCAAGCCGTTCGCACTGGTGTGTCAATTCTTACTGAAGGAGTTCTTGTAGCTCCAACAGAAGGAATCGCATCAATTCAAATCCGTGCGCCCTCCTCCGGCAGGCCGCACGATGGCAACCCGGACGGCTCTTCCTATCTGGCAATTTTGTTTGCAGGTCCAATTCGTTCTGCCGGAGGAACAGTCGCCGCGCAGGCAGTTGTATTAGCCGACGTCGCAAGAAAACATTTCGGAATCGGAAAATTCCGCCCGACAGAAACCGAGCTTGAGCGTTATGTGGAAGAATGCAATCTTTACAATGACCGATGCGCGCATTTGCAATACAAGCCCACCGATGACGAAATAAAGCATATTGTGAGAAATTGCCCCGTATGTGTTTCGGGAGAGCCGACAGAAAAAATAGAAGTATCCGTCTTTCGCGACCTGCCCCGAATGGAAACAAACCGCGTGCGTGGAGGAATCGCTCTTGTGATTTGCGAGGGAATTGCCCAAAAGGCCGCTAAGGTGCTAAAATATACTTCTAAAATCGGATTAGGCGCAGACTGGCAATTTTTGCAGGCAATCACAAAAGGAGTAAAGAAAAGCGATTCCGGCGGTTTTGAACTAAAGGCAGACAACAAATTTCTTGACGAGCTTGTTGCCGGCAGACCGATTTTTTCCTATTCAATGATGCCCGGCGGATTCAGATTAAGATATGGAAGAATGCGCTGCACCGGCATAGCGGCAAAAGCAATTCATCCCGCTTCAATGTACATTTTGGATTCATTCCCTGCAATCGGGACACAGCTAAAGCTTGAGCGACCAGGAAAAGGAACGGTATGTGCACCATGCGATTCAATAATGGGTCCGATTGTGAAATTAAAAGACGGTTCCGTTGTTTATGTAAACGATTCTGCGCAGGCGCAAAAAATTTGCAAAGATGTGTCTGAAATACTTTTCCTGGGCGATTTGCTAATCTCATACGGCGACTTTCTAAAATCAAACCATCCTCTCATGCCTTCAGGCATAGTGGAAGAGTGGTGGGAGCAGATGGCCGATGCAAAGCAGGTAAAATACAAAAAGAAGATAAGCGCGAAAGAGGCGTTTGAGCTCTCAAGAAAACACAGTCTGGCATTGCATCCTCTCTACACTTATTTCTGGCATGACATTTCTCCTCAACAGCTTGGCGAGCTTGCCCTCTGGCTTTCAAATTCAAAAGCAGAGTTTGACTGGTTCGGGCTCAAATCATTGCAAATCGAATCCGCACCGCAGAAACGGGTGCTTGAGCTTTTGTGCATTCCGCATACTGTGCACGGGGCAAACATTTCATTTGATGCGGATATCGCGTATGCGCTTCTAAGCTCACTCGCACTTTTGGACGAGGAGAAAAAATCAATCTCAATCACAAAATTCAACAAAATTTTTGATTCAAAGAAAAGCACTCTTGAAAATGTGTGCGCAATTTCCGGTATCAGCATTATGGCAAAGGCACCTGTGTATATCGGCACAAGAATGGGCAGACCGGAAAAAGCCAGAAAACGCGAGATGGCTCCTCCTGTTCATGTTCTTTTCCCGGTCGGATTTCTCAACAAGTCTCGGCAAATAATCCGGCAATACTCAAAGATGCGCTCCGATGAGAAAAAGGAAGGCAGGGGCGTGGAAGTTGATTTGGCGCGGCTCAAATGCAAATCCTGCAAAAAAGTCGGGCATTCGCTCACATGTTCATACTGCAACTCGGAATGTTTTTGGATGCCTGCCTGCGAAAATTGCGGGCGCTCATCGGATCAGGAAAGATGCGTAGTGTGCAATGGGCGCGTCAGATTTTACGATCGCCGACCGCTTGATCTTGTGCGCGCGGTTGATGCTACAAAAAAACGGCTGAATCTTCAGAACTTGCCCGAGATAAAAGGCGTACATGGCATGATTTCATCATACAAAATACCCGAGCTTTTGGACAAGGGATTCATTCGTGCGAAGCACAATCTCTCAATCTTCAGGGATGCCACCTGCCGCTTTGATTTGACCGATATGGTTCTAACTCATTTCACTCCAAAAGAAATTCATGTAAGTGCAAAACGGCTTGTTCAGCTTGGCTATACTCACGACATTCACGGCAAGCCATTGCGCGACGACAATCAAATGCTCTCAATAATGCCTCAAGATGTAATCCTTCCATTTGATGGTGCAAAACATTTTTTCTCCGTTTCAAAATACATAGACGAGCTTTTGGTGGAAGTCTATCAGATGCGCCCGTATTACAATCTCAAAAGCGAAGCGGACCTTGTAGGCCAGCTCACAATCGGTCTTTCTCCTCACACTTCGGCAGGCGTGCTTTCAAGAATAATCGGATTCACAAATGCGCATGTCGGATTCGCGCATCCATATTTTCATTGCGCAAAGCGCCGCAACTGTGACGGGGACGAGGATTGTTTAATGCTCTTAATGGACGCATTTTTGAATTTCTCAACAAAATTCATGCCCGCATCGCGTGGCGGCACAATGGATTCGCCCCTCGTGCTTACCACCAGAATCGACCCGACCGAAGTTGATGACGAAGTGCATTGCATGGAAACTGTTGGTTCATATCCTTTATCATTTTATGATGCAACCCAAAAGTTTGCTTCCCCATCAGAGGCAAAAATACCTACAATAAAGGATATTCTTGATTCGCCTGCGCAATATGGCGACATTCATTACACTCACTCAACTACGAACATAGAAGACGGACCTTACATGTCGTCTTACATTTCGCTTGAGAAGAAAATGACATCCAAAGTAGCGGCAGAATTTGAGCTTGAAGACAAGATTCGCGCCGTTGATTCCGCGGATGCGGCAAAGCGCGTATTGCTTGCCCATTTCATGCCGGACATGTACGGAAATCTGCGTTCTTTCTCGCGCCAGATGTTCCGCTGTTCCGATTGCAATGCAAAATACCGCCGTGTGCCCCTTGTAGGAAAATGCACCCAATGCAATGGAAAGCTCCTGCTCACAATTTACAAGGGCGGAATAGAAAAATATCTCAAGCCCTCGCGCGATTTGGCAAACCGCTATGATTTGCCTCCCTATCTGAAGCAAAGGCTTGATTTGATACAAAAAGATATTGATTCAATATTTTCAGATGAGAAAGCTAAACAGTCCGATTTGGCGGACTTTATGTAAATAAGTTCACTCTCTTTAAAAAAATAAATAAAATTAGAAAAAATAAAATTATTTCTCATCTGCTTTTTTCTTTTTCTTTTCAAAATATTTCTCCACCTTGTCCTCTGCAGGCGGAAGTTTTTCGTTTCTAATGTCGTTTCCCTTGAAATATTTGTAGATGTATGCAATCATGTTGAGTATAACCATTGCAAGAATCCATCTGTACTCCTTGTACTTGTATGCAATATAACTCATGCAAAGCGCGTAAGCAATCGTGATTATGCCTGACACGAGCCCTGCAAAAATCGCCAATGACAAAAGCGTCACAAAAATAGTTGCAGAAGAATTCATCCTTTCTGCGAAAAACGATATTATTGAAAGCGCAAACACCGAAACCGCAATAGACATTCCAAGCAATCCAAGTTTTCCAAGCGAGTTGCTCATCTTCCACGCAAGCGCCATATGATGTTCGTTGTTTGCTTCTAATTTTTCTGATATGTCATCTCCCCATATTGAAAATCTCATTCATACCACCATTACCCAAGTATTGGAAATACCGCTTTTATGCCGGTTATAATAAATTGCACTCCTATTGAAGCTACAAAGAGCCCCATTATTTTTATCATTGCCGACAATCCTTCCCTGCCTAATATTTTGTCAATATTTTCGGAGAAGCGAAGCACAATATAATTTATCGCGCACGCACTAAATATCGCGCCCCATAGCATAAATTCCTGCCAAAGATTTGCCACATTGCTTGCAAGCAAAACCGTGGTCGTAATCGCACCTGGTCCCGAAGTCATTGGTATTGCAAGCGGAACAATATATATCTGGCTGGAATACGCCTTTATCTTGTCCGCACCCTCTTTTGGAAACAGCATGTTTAATCCTATTATGAGAAGAACAATCCCTCCGGCAATCCTAAACGCGTCTATTGTAATTGAATAAATTTTAAATATCCAAAATCCGGTCAATGCAAAAAATATGAGCACGCAAAATGCAAAAAGGCTGGACATGAACGCAATTTTGTGTTTTTCCTCCTTTTTCATCCCTTTTGTAAGAGAAAGAAGCAAGCCCACTGTGGATAATGGATTGATGATTACAACTATTGCAATCAAGGACGCAATAAAATACTCGGTCGTGCCGTCAAACATTGCATGAGGCACTGCTTTAGCATTTAAATAGTTTCATGCCCGCCAAATCCAAAAAAATTCGCTTCCTACTTAAAAAGCCGCCCTCAATCAAAATTCTCGTTCCGCCCGGATTTTTCCAATCAAAAATAGATTTGCATTCGGCTCAATTTTTTTCAAGCCGAAATGCTTTTTGCCTTAATCAAAAATCTCTTTCAAAACGTCTTTGTCCAAGTCTTCTTCCTTAATATTATACTGCGGGGCAACCTGTTCAACAGGTGCCACCTCCACGGACTCGCTTCTTGAAGGCTCATCAAACATCTGCAACGGCGCAGGTGCATTCTGTGCAATTTGTGCCGGAGTTGAAGGCTGTTTTAGCAAAGATGAGAGTGACACATGCACCGTTTTTCCACTTATTGAATCGGTGCCAGTTATCTCAATTTCTTCCAAATCAAGCGACGAATCTATCTGCACATAATGCTCCTTTCCCCCGGATATGATAACCTTTCTTATTGAAGTCATAAACGCCACCCCTTCTATACTGGCAAAAGGAAGAGGCAATTTATATTCATAAGCCCGCCTGCATTTTTTACGCCGGATTTAAACCCCGTTTTCTCTCAGCGCATTTTATATTCCCCCTTTTTCATCACTCTTTGCATGGATGAAATAAGTCTTGGAATTCTTCTTGGGCTGGTCGCGATGTTTGGCTTTGGCATCAGTGATGCGCTTGCAAAATTGCCGCTGGTCCGGCTCGGTGGCGCAAAGGTAATTTTCATCAGAAATCTTTTCATCAGCGCGATATTTCTCGCGGCAATTTTATTCATTCATCCCGACTTTGGGCAAATAGACTATTCATTTGTTGCACTGGCAATCATAATCTCTGCCATTGCCTATTTTCCGCTTTCATATTTTTATCGCGGGCTAAAGGTTGGCGAAATCGGTCTGGTAACTCCGGTTGCCCACTCCTCAATAATCATAACCGCAATTTTATCCGTAATCTTTTTTCATGAAGCGCTTACACAACTGCAAATATGTGCAATAGCCCTCATATTTTTTGGGCTCGTGCTTATTTCAATAAATTTCAAGGACATAAAAAGCTCGCAACTTTTCAAGCTCTCAAGCGGAATACCCTACGCTCTCATAACCGGAATTCTTTGGGGGCTTGTGTATTTTCTTATAAAAATTCCAATTTTAATTATCGGTCCAATTCTCTGTTCCTTTATTTTGGAATTTGTAATTTTATGTTCAAGCGCGGCGCATATTTTTCTCTCAAAACAGGAATTCAAATTTGACCTAAAAGGCATTTGGCGCCCGATGCTTGCGCTATCTGTTCTTTCCGCAGTCGCTTCATTTGCCCTCAACTTTGGCATCGGAGAATATAATGTGAGCATTGTCGCGGCTCTTGCATTTGCAAGCCCGCTTGTGGCAACCCTTTATGCCCGTTTTGCATATCATGAGAAACTAACTTCTTTGCAATGGGTTGCCGTGCTGATTATACTCGTTGGTGTAGTGGCGCTGGCCGGATAAAAAATTAGAAAAATTTTACTCCACCGTCACACTCTTTGCTAAATTCCTCGGTCTGTCCGGATCCCTTCCCAATTCCAGCGTCATATAATATGCAAGCAGTTGCAATGGCAAAATATAAAACAACGGCACCAAATCATCGGAAACTTTTGGCATCTTAAGCCAATATTCCCCTTCTTTTCCAATTATTTCATCATCGGACAAAACAATAAGCGAAGCCCCGCGGGCTTTGCACTCGCGAATATTGCTCTCCATTTTCGGAGCAAGCGCGCCAGATGGTGCAATCGCAATCACCGGCACTTTCTCCTCAAGCATCGAAATCGGCCCATGCTTAAGCTCGCCTGCCGCATAAGCCTCCGCATGCAAATAAGTAATCTCCTTCAACTTCAGAGCCGCCTCCAAAGCGCAAGGCCAGCCAATTCCACGCGAAATAAAAAAGAAATTTTTCCTCTTTCCCATCAGTTTTGCAAGAGCGCGCACGGGTTCATGCACAGTCTCAAGCATTTTCTCCACCTGCGCAGGCATTGCATTTAGCTCCTGCATTCCCTTCTTATTGCCGGATAAAGAGTAAGCCAATTTGTAAATAACCGCCAATTGCCCGCTAAATGTTTTTGTCGCAACCACTCCAACTTCGGGCCCAACTCCAATGTAGAGCGTAACATCCGCCTCGCGCGACAAAGTGGAGCCGACAACATTTGTAATTGCAAGCACTTTCGCCCCTTCTTTTTTTGCAATGCGCACGGCAGAAAGCGTATCGGCAGTCTCGCCGGATTGTGAAATTGCAACCACCAAATCTTCCGTGCCGCTATGCCACGAAGCATATTCGGAGCCCAAATAAGCGGATGTAATTATCTTTTGCTTTTGCAATAAATATTGCATCACAAGCGCGGCATAATAGGAGGTTCCGCAGGCAACCATCGCCGGTCTTTTTGCATTTTGCAATAATTTCACTCCCTCACTCACATCTGCAGAAATTGCGGATGAGAGCGTGAGCGGCTGTTCCAATATTTCCTTTATCATGAAATAATCATGCCCGCCCTTTTGCGCCATTTGCGGAGTCCAATCAACATGCAATGGCTGACGAGCCACTTCTTCGCCTTGCGCATTCCAAATAATCGCGCCCTTTGCGTCAATTTGCGCCATGTCTCCTTCATTTAGCAAAATGAAATCGCGGGTATATCCAAGCAATGCAGGAATGTCCGATGCAAAAAACATTTCGTCTTTTTTGCTTCTGCCAATAATTAGCGGTGCGTGCCTGCGGGCAAGAAACAATTTCTGCTCTCCCGAAATAAGTATTCCGAGTGCATAAGTTCCTTCAAGCCTTTTTATCGCCTCGCGCACAGCCGTATTTGCGCTCAATTTCTTTTTGAGTCCTTCTTCAATCAAGTGTGCAACAATTTCAGTATCCGTATCCGATGAAAATTTGTGCCCTTTCTTCTCAAGCTCCTCTCTTAGCACTCTATGGTTTTCAATTATTCCATTGTGCACAACCGCCACTTTTTTCGTGCAGTCGGTATGTGGATGCGAATTTCTCTCGCAGGGTGGTCCGTGAGTCGCCCATCTTGTGTGCCCAAGCCCGATGCCTCCCTCCAATTTCAAAAAGTTGTGTTTTGTATGTATGTCGCGCAATTTGCCCTCATCTTTGAGTATTTGCATCGTTTTGCCATCGCTCACAGCCATTCCGGCGGAATCATACCCTCTATATTCCACCTGCGAAAGCCCGTGCAATAGCACTTCAGACGCTTTTCTATGCCCAATATAGCCAATTATGCCGCACATAATACTCTATTAGGGGGAAAGTATTATAAATGGAAAGAAGAAGTTAAATTTTGGTTTTAAATACTTTCGGCAAATTCGTCCAAAACCCGCCCATCTGGGCGCTTATTCACCAACCCCATCTCTAAACTATTCAATCTTCATCGCATGGGCATAAGTCCTGCCAACCTGTGTTATCTTTACTTTTGTAATCTGCCCAACGTGTGTATTCTTTACAAATATCACAAAGTCGTCAATTTTTGCTATTCCCTGCCCGTCGGGTCCCTGTGCGCCGATTTCAACTTTTAATTTGTCTCCAACATCTACCGGAGGCCTTTGCGCCATTCACACCACCCATGTCAATTAGGCTTATTTGTCTATTAACTTTTGCCACTTTCCAAAATGTATGCCATATCCGATTGGGTTTTCTTCATTGAAGTTTGCTTCTCAAGAATCTACAACTCGTCATTTATGACATAATTATTTGGGGTTAAGGTGATATAACATGCAGGGTCGTACAACGCTCCATCCCCTCATCTGCGCCGATTCGTTTAAATACTTATATGACACATAAAAAAGCGTCGGCTTTGCGCCGGGTGGATATTATGGATATAGATAATCACATTTTCAAATTAGCAGAAGATGACGAGAGCGAAGGGGACTTTGACGACGAGGAAGACGACGAGTTCGATGAAGATTGGGAAGACGAAGAAGAATAAATTTCTTTCTTTTCTCTAATTTTTGTTCTTGTTCAAGGTTCTAATCTTGCATTTTCATCTTCGCATTTGTTTTGTTTGTCAGCCGTGCGCAGTGGAAAACTACCCTCTCCGCCCCTTTAAATACCTCCAAAACTCTTTTTTCCAATATGATACTAGAAG